>Ga0193752_1000319_pt1 | contig 50079 bp, 51 predicted proteins | sample H1c1metaG_FD_144924 | JGI IMG/M metagenome (GOLD analysis project Ga0193752, IMG submission 144924) | Soil microbial communities from a riparian zone of the East river system, Colorado, United States - H1c1 | ecosystem: Environmental > Terrestrial > Soil > Riparian zone | place: USA: East River...
AGTAAAATGGGGGGTAACAGCAGGGTTCGTTGCAGCAGCCTCAAATTTGATAAAACCGGGCATGTGTATGTAACCGGGCATTTTGATGGCCAGGCTGATTTTGATCCTGGTATCGGGACATTTTTGTTGAATTCGCCCGTTGTTGATGATGATGATATATTCATTGGCAAATACGATCTCAATTTAAACCTGGTTTGGGTAAAGCAGGTAGGAGGGCCATCCTTTCAAAAAATATTTGACATCGAAACAGACGATGCAGGTAATATTTATACAACCGGTCATTACAATGGTACCGCAGATTTTGATCCCGGGCCAGCTGAAAAAAAACTCACGGCTTCCGGTGACCCGGATATTTTCGTTTTAAAAATGGATCCTGCAGGTGAATTTGTTTGGGTGGCACAGGCAACGGGTACTTTTTTCGGAAGTGGTTATTCAATTAAACTTGATAAGGCAAACAATATTTATGTAGGAGGTACATTTGAAGGAACAAAGGATTTTGATCCGGGGCCCGAAGAACTGAAACGTACATCGGCAGGCAAAAGTGAAATGTTTATTCAAAAACTCCGGCAATGCCCCAATGCTGCAACTACACAAACTTTAAATGTAACAAGCTGTACATCTTATACACTTAATAATAAGACCTATTATGCTACCGGCACATACACACACCTGGTTTTAAATGTTATGGGTTGCGACAGTATCATCATTACTTTAAACCTTACTATTTCCCGAATACTAAATAATGTTACGGCAAATATTTGCCAGGGGGAATTTTATATGGCTGGCGGAATACAACAGATCAAATCAGGTGTTTATTACGATACCCTGAAAACGGCTGCCGGCTGCGATTCTGTAATAATTACTAATTTAACCGTTCAGGAAAAACCTAAGCCGGTCCTTGGAGCCGACAGGAATATATGCGAAGGGCAAAGCATCATTCTTGACCCCGGCAAATTTGAAACCTATCTCTGGCAGGACCTGAGTACCACAAGACAACATACGGTTACAAAGCCGGGCACTTACCTGGTTACAGTTACCAATACATTCAATTGCAAAGCATCGGCCCGTGTTATTATCAGGAATATTGCAAAACAACCGGCAAATTTTTTACCTTATGACCAGGACCTTTGCAGCGGTAATGTTTTGAAAATAAATGTACCGGGCTATAAAACTTATTCATGGAACACAGGAGCATCAGCACGTAATATTGATATACGCACAGCAGGCAATTATTATTTAACTGTAACCAGTTTTGATAATTGTGTTGGTACCGATACCATAACCGTTCGTGAAATTAACTGTATACCCATCGGCATCCCCAATTCATTTACGCCTAATAATGACGGCAGGAATGATCATTTTAACCCCACCATCAACACTGAGATACAGGATTATCAATTACGTATTTACAACCGGGTAGGGCAGCTTATCTTTCAAACCAGGGATCATACAACCGGGTGGGATGGCAGGTTTAAAGGACAGCAACAATCATCAGACAATTATATCTATCAGGTCAGTTTCCGAAATATGGAAGGGAAGCGGTTTGAGTATAAGGGAAGTCTTTTGCTGATCAGGTAGATTTTATTTTGTAACTTTTTTGAACATTAGAGATAGTTTGAAAACAATATTATTTTTTTTATTTAGCTGTGTTAGTTCACAAATCCTCTATGCCCAAACATTAAATTTTAAATGGGCAAGGCAGATGGCTGGAACATCAAATGAAAGAGGTAATGGCGTTATCGCAGATGCTTCAGGGAATGTTTATACAGTTGGAACTTTTGCAGGTACGGTAGACTTTGATCCCGGCCCTTCAATATCCAGTTTTACTGCAACAACAGAAGACGCTTTTGTTTCTAAATTTGATATAGACGGTAATTTTTTATGGGCAAAGCAATTGATCAGCAATGATTATGCCCATGGTGTTTCAATAGCACTGGATGTAAACAGTAACATTTATATAACAGGAAGTTTTTCAGGCTCTGCAGACTTTGATCCCGGCATCGGTTCATATAACCTGCCCGCTATCGGAAGGCAGGATATCTTTATTGTAAAATTTAATTCTGATGGTAATCTTTTATGGGTAAAGCAATTCGGGGAGGCGTTATCCTTCTCTACGGGAAATTCGATCGCTGTAGATGCCTCCGGTAATGCGCTTGTTACCGGCGTGATAGCAAACACATACAGCTATATTGCAAAATGTGATACTCATGGAAATGTAAAATGGGAAAAACGAATAGGACATTCGTCATCACTTTGCACCAGTACTTCAATAGTAACTGATCCGGCAGGAAATGTTTATACAACAGGTTATTTCAGTACCAACAGTATAACAAACCCGGTTGATTTTGATCCCGGCCCCGGTATCTACAACCTGTCTCCCGATGGAAACGCCGATGCTTTTGTATCTAAATTGAATGCAGACGGCGATTTTGTTATGGCCAGGCAGATCGGGGGGGTAAATTTAGAACAAGCATTTGCAATTGGATTTGATGTAACAGGAAACATTTTGATCACAGGTTACTTTAATGGCAAATGCGACTTTGATCCCGGCCCTGATGTTTATAATATGAGTGCTTATGGCGACGAAGACATTTTTATAACCAAACTGGATCTGGCCGGAAATTTTGTTTGGGCCAAACAAATTGGAGGCCCTTTATCTGAATTTGGTATTTCAATTGTAACTGATGTGGACGGAAACATATATCTCGCCGGTTATTTTTACGGTGCAACTGATTTTGATCCCGGCCCGGCTGTTTACAATATTGCTACCAAAGGCTCTTCAGATATTTTCGTAACAAAACTGGATGGTGATGGAAATTTTAGATGGGCAGTATCAATGGGTGGAAGTTCACCTGACCGGTGCCACTCCATATTTTTAGATGGGTTGGGGAATATTTATACCACAGGGTATTTTGATAACCTGGTAGATTTTGACCCCGGGTCAGGCGCATATCTTTTAACTACGGTGGGCAACAGTGATATTTTTGTACACAAAATGAGCTATTGTATCAATGTTTCCTATACCAACATAACAGCTGCGGCTTGCAAGAATTATGTGCTTAACGGGCAAACCTATACAGTAAGCGGAATATATACGCAATACCTGTTGAATGCAAATGGTTGTGACAGTATTCTTAAGCTTGATCTTTATATAAGCGAAAACCTGACCACAGTTAATAAAACCATTTGCCAGGGCCAGACTTTTTATGCAGGCGGCGCCAATCAAACTACTTCAGGAGTTTATTATGATACATTCATTACTCCACTTGGTTGCGATTCTGTGATAAAAACAAACCTGGCTGTTTCTCCAAAACCTCAACCCAACCTGGGCACGGATGGAAACCTTTGTGGAAACAACAATTCAGCTATCATTACACCGGGCTTATTTACAAGCTATCTTTGGCAGGATAATTCAACACAACCCGGTTATGTGGTAACGGGACCAGGTAAATTCTGGGTTACGGTAACTGATGTAAACAACTGTTCTGCAACTGATACGCTTAACGTTTCACGCATTGATACCATACCAACAAATTTTTTGCCTGGCAACCAGGAATTGTGTTATGGCAATGTGTTAAGGATAACTGTACCTGACTATTTTACTTACCAGTGGAGTACAGGTTCAATTGCTGATTTTATTGATGCTACTAAATTTGGTACCTATTACCTTACAGTAAAGGATTTTAATTCCTGCACGGGTATAGATTCAATTACCATAGATCGTAAGAATTGTATTTACATGGCCATACCCAATGCCTTTACACCCAATGGAGATACAAAAAATGACATTTTCAAACCGGAGATATTTCAGTCTGTTCAAAATTTCAGCTTTGTTGTTTTTAATAGATATGGGCAAAAGGTTTTTGAAACCACACAATATGGAAAAGGCTGGGATGGTACTTTAAAAGGAAAAGCACTGCCTTCGGCCTCATATGTTTTCAGCATAAGATACACCAACATATTTGGTGTAGAAACTGTTGAGAATGGTTTTGTTTTATTGATCAGGTAACTTTACACATTTACTATCTGCATTACAGATTGTTTTATTATTTTTATTATAGAACAGTAATCTGTAATTATTGACGGATGAAAAAAATAACACTCCTGCTTATTGTTTCATTTTCATCAAGCTCCATCTTTGCGCAGGATACCTATCTTAAATGGGCAAAACAATTTGCAGGCACATCATCACTTAATTATGGCAGGGGTTACGGAATAGAAACAGATGCAAATGGCAACGTATATTCTGTTGGCATTTTTACAGGCACTGTAGATTTTGATCCCGGGCCGGGTGTTTTTAATTTAACTCCAACCAGTACCGACGTTTATATTTCCAAATTAGATGCCTTGGGTAATTTTGTATGGGCAAAGCAGATCACCGGTAGTTTTGGAACCCTTACCAGGTCCTTATCCCTTGATAAGGATCTTAATATTTATGTAACCGGCACTTTCCAGGCAACGGTTGATTTTGATCTGGGCCCTGGAGTTTTTAACCTTACTGCAAATGGAACTGCAGATATTTTTATTTTAAAACTAACAGCAAATGGGGATTTTTTATGGGCAAAACAAATTGGCGGATCATTGGTAGATGCAGAAAGTTATGCGACTACAACAGACTCTTTTGGTAATGTTTATTTTACCGGTAATTATAAAGGTGCTTTAGATTTTGATCCCGGACCCGGAGCTTTTACAATAACGTCAACAGCAGGAACTTTCAGAGATGTTTATATATGCAAGTTAGATGCAGCCGGTAATTTTGTTTGTGCCGGAGCAATAGGAGGAACCCAACAGGATCTTGCTTTGGGTATATACTGCGATAACCTGGACAATATTTATGTTACAGGTTTTTTTAGAACAACAGTTGACTTTGATCCGGGGCCTGCTGTTTATAATTTGGTATCGAATGGGCAGGAAGATATGTTTATGTTGAAATTAAATTCAACCGGTAATTTTATCTGGGCAAGATCAATTGGAGGAACCAGTACAGACTATATGTATAAAGCTGTTATGGATGATGCAGGAAATATTTACACTACCGGTTTTTTCAGGGGTACAGTAGACTTTGATCCCGGGCCGGGTGTTTTCAACCTTACTTCAGCTGGGGCAGATGCAATTTTTGTTTTAAAATCAGATGCTGCAGGTAATTTTGTTTGGGCTAAGAATATGGGTGGCCCGGGTTTTAATAATTGGGGTATGGATATAGATCTGGATAAGCTGAATAATGTTTATACTACCGGTTTCTTTCTTGGCCCGGCAGATTTTGATCCCGGTGCGGCTACTTTTATTCTAAACTCTGCAGGGATAGATATATTCATATCCAAACTTGATAAGAATGGCGATTTTGTTTGGGCAAAATCAGCGGGCGGTGCAAACATAGACCAGGGCTATGCAATAGCAGTTGACAGATCTTTAAATGTTTATACAACTGGTCAGTTTGGCGCTACTGCAGATTTTGATCTTGAAGCATCAACTTATTACCTTACAGCAATACCCGTCTCAGATCCGTTTGTACTTAAGGTCGCCCAATGTATTTCCACTATCTATACTACAGTAAATGCGGCTATCTGCGATGGACAATCTTATTATGCAGGGGGCGCCAATCAAACCACAGCAGGCATTTACATGGATACCCTGCAAACATTGATCGGGTGTGATTCCATTATAATAACCAATCTAACTGTACATCCAAAGGCGAACCCCGATCTTGGCCCGGATGGAAAGATCTGCACCAATGCACAGCTTTCTGTTACACCGGGAATATTCAGCAGTTATCTCTGGCAGGATAATTCAATTCAGCCCAACTATATTATAAACAATGCAGGTAAATACTGGGTTACTGTAACCGATGGTAATAATTGTTCGGCAACCGATACACTTAATATTTTATCCCTCGATACGATACCAATAAACTTTTTACCAGCCGACCAGGAATTGTGTTATGGCAATGTTTTAAAAATAACCGTACCCAATTATTCCACTTACCAATGGAATACAGGTTCATTAGCAGATTTTATTGACATAACTAATTTCGGTACTTATTATCTTACTGTAAAAGATTTTAATAATTGCATTGGTACCGATTCGATAGTTATACAAAAAAAGAACTGCATCTATATCGGTATTCCCAATGCCTTTACGCCTAATGGCGATACAAAGAATGATATCTTCAAACCAACCATTCTCCAGGCAGTACAAAATTTCAACTTTACTGTCTTTAACCGCTACGGTCAAAAGGTTTTTGAAACAAATGAATATGGAAAGGGGTGGGATGGTACTTTAAAAGGAAAACCGCAGTCTTCGGGTTCATATGTTTACAACATCAGGTACACCAATATCTTTGGAGTAGAAACTGTGGAGAATGGCTATGTTTTATTGATCAGGTAAATTTCATATCTCTTTTACAGCTTGTTTTGCTATTTTTATGGCTAAATAATCCGCTGCCAACTAACGGCGATTAATTCCTGGATGAAGAAAATATTACTCATAACCTTATGGATTATTCTTTCATCAAACTTTGCCAATGCTCAAAATCCGACTTTTAAATGGGCCAAAGGAATTGGCGGAGTAGATCTTGATTGGTGCATTGCCATTACAACAGATGCCTCCAGTAATGTTTATTCAACCGGCTATTTTGAGGCATCTGTGGACTTTGATCCCGGCCCAGGTATTTATACTTTAACCTGTGGTTCTTTAAATACTGATCCATTTGAATAAACACTTGATTCAGCTGGAAATTTTCTTTGGGCAAAGCAATTTAAAGGAACAGCCCAGTTTGGAGGAGAAGGGTTATCCATTAAACTGGATAATTCAGACAATGTATATGTTACAGGTCATTTTTCAAGTACAGTAGATTTTGATCCTGGACCGGGAGTCTATAATCTTACAACTGGTGGTAGCGAATTAGAGAGCTTTGTAGTAAAATTAGATTCAGCCGGAAATTTTCTTTGGGCAAAGCAATTCAAGAGTGGGGGAATTAATGAAAACTCAGGTATATCTCTTGAGTTGGATGCTGCAGGAAATATTGTAGTTACCGGTTATTTTACTGGTACAGTTGATTTTGATCCGGGACCAGGGACTATTAATATGGCTGCTTTAGGTGTAAGTGATATTTATATAGTTAAACTAAGTACCGGTGGTAATTTGGTTTGGGCAAAACAAATTGGTGGGGGTGGCGGAAATGGCCCCTGTTCTATGACCATTGATGGGTCAGGAAATATTTTAGTAACCGGGTATTTTCAGGGAACGGTAGATTTTGACACAGGGCCCGGAACTTATAATTTAACTGCAATTAATAGTGAGGATGTGTTTGTTTGCAAATTAGGGCCTTCCGGAGATTTTATTTGGGTTAAAGTCCTTCCTGTCGCCGATCCCACAGCAATCAATACAGACAGTTATGATAATGTTGTTACTGTTGGCAGATTTGGTGGCCTCCAGGATTTTGATCCGGGACCAGGCGTTTATAATTTAGATGCGCCAAATGGTGGTTTATTTGTAAGCAGGTTGGATAAATTTGGAAATTTTGTAAATGCCCAGGCAATGGTAATGGGGCCAGCTGCTCCCAACCTCAATATGTTATTAAATTCAGTTGACCAGGACGCTGCTGGTAATGTATACCTGGCCGGATCGTTTATGGGTACTATAGATTTTGACCCCGGGCCGGGAACTCATTATGTTACTTCTAATTTTCGGTTATTGCCATATGTATGCAAGTTTACTTACTCCGGGGATTTTGTATGGACAGTTGTACAACAAACAAATTATTATGCTTATGGAAATTTTGTAACCCTCGATACCTCAAAAAATATTTACACTGCCGGATTCTTTGGTCTTAATCTCATTTTTAACCCAGGCCCCAATTCGGTTACATTAAATGCCAATGGCTACCAGGATTTTTTTATTTATAAAATGAGCCAATGTAATACAAGAACTTATTCAACTTTAACAGCCGCAGTGTGCAATAGTTATGTATTGAATGGCCATACTTATACAGCAAGCGGGATATATACACAGGTAATAAACAGCGCTGCAGGATGTGATAGCATTATAACACTCAACTTAACAATTGGAGGCTCCAATACAACAAGCTCTGTAACAGCCTGCGATACTTACACATGGCAAGGCCAGCCTTACACAGTAAGCGGGCTTTACAGTGACACTTTAGTGGATTCGCATGGCTGCGACAGTATCCTTAATCTCAATCTTACAATTCATAATAAAGTATTTTCTACAGTCAGTTTAACTATTTGTCAAGGCCAGGTTTATGCAGGCCACTCAACTAACGGCACTTATATTGATACATATGTTGCAGCTAATGGATGTGATAGTATACGAACATTGCATCTTACTGTAAGTCCGGTTCTGTATTCGAATGTAACAAGTACTATTTGTGACGGGCAAAACTATTCAGGGCATACTACATCAGGAGTATATACCGATACGCTAATTTCGGCTTTTGGATGTGATAGTATACGAACATTAAATCTTATAGTAAATCCAAGGGCATTAACTTTCTTAAATGTTTCTATTTGTGGAGGACAAACCTATTATGCAGGAGGTGCCAATCAAACAACCAGCGGAATTTATAAAGACACTTTATTAACATCATTAGGCTGCGATTCTGTTATCATAACCGATTTAAAAGTTACCCCAAAACCAAAACCCGACCTGGGACCTGATGGTAACATATGTTTGGATGCACTCTCTTCCATTACACCAGGAATATTTAACAGCTATCTCTGGCAGGATTATACAAGTCAACCCAATTATACAGTAAATAGTGCTGGCAAATATTGGGTTACTGTAACAGATGGTAACAACTGTTCGGCAACCGATACGCTTAATATTCTATCCATCGATACCATACCTAAAAACTTTTTGCCTGCTGACCAGGACTTATGCTATGGCAATGTTTTAAGAATAGATGTGCCCAATTATTTTACTTATCAATGGAGTACAGGAGCTATTGGTGATTTTATCGATATCAGCACATTTGGTACTTATTATCTTACCGTGAAAGATTTCAATTCATGTACAGGTACCGATTCAATAACCATCCAGCGTAAGAATTGTATCTATATCGGCATACCCAATGCCTTTACACCCAATGGAGATACAAAAAATGATATTTTCAAACCAACCATTTTCCAGGCAGTTCAAAACTTCAGCTTTATCGTTTTTAACCGCTATGGCCAAAAGGTTTTTGAAACACATGAATATGGAAAGGGTTGGGATGGTAGTTTTAAGGGAAAAACACAACCTTCAGGTTCCTATGTTTACAACATAAGATACACCAATATCTTTGGTGTAGAAACTATTGAGAATGGTTCTGTTTTGTTGATCAGGTAAAGGTTTTAATTCCTAATTCCCCACACTCAATTCCCAATGCCTAAATTTCCCTTTTCTCCCTTATCTTTGCCGCCTAAAATTAAACCCATTGGCTACCAAGTTCTCAAAAGAAACCTATTTGTACTGGTACGAACTGATGCTGCTTTTACGCCGCTTCGAGGAAAAAACAGGCCAGTTATATGGTATGCAGAAGATCCGTGGTTTTTGTCACCTGTACATAGGACAGGAGGCGGTTGCTGCGGGATGTATGACCGCAACCACCCCCGATGATAAATTTATAACCGCTTACAGAGACCATGCATTGGCCATTGCCAAGGGTATTACCCCCAAGGCTTGTATGGCTGAGCTATATGGTAAAGCTACCGGCTGCAGCAAGGGAAAGGGTGGAAGTATGCACTTTTTTGGTGTTAAGGAGAATTTCTTTGGTGGTCATGGTATTGTGGGTGCACAGATAGGAACCGGTGGCGGTTTGGCTTTTGCTGAAAAATACAAAGGCACCAATAACGTGGTACTTTGCTTTTTTGGTGATGGCGCTGCAAGGCAGGGTATGCTGCATGAAACTTTTAATATGGCGATGCTTTGGGATCTGCCGGTGGTATTCATCTGCGAGAACAACCACTACGCCATGGGTACATCTGTAGCCCGTACCAGTAAAACACTGGATATTTATAAAATGGCTGATGCATACGAAATGCCCAGCGACAGTATTGATGGCATGAGCCCCGAAGATGTACACAATGGTGTATTAAGGGCGGTGAACCGTGCCAGGGAAAAAGGCGGCCCAACTTTACTGGAAATAAAAACATACCGGTATAAAGGCCACAGTATGAGTGATCCGCAGAAATACCGTACCAAGGATGAACTGGAGCAATACAAGGAAAAAGATCCGATAGAGCATGTAATGAAGGTTTTGAAAGACCAGTACAAGGTTACCGATGCAGAATTTGAAGTGATCATTGACCGTGTGAAAGCTGAAGTGGATGAATCGGTGACTTTTGCCGAAGAAAGCCCCTGGCCGGATGATAATGAATTGCTCAAGGATGTATATGTCCAGGAGGATTATCCTTTCATAGTAGACTAATTTTTTTAATCTTTAATTTATACTTTTTTAATTTTTAATTTTTTGAAATGGCAGATAAGCAAGTAAAAGCAGAACAGAATGATGCAGCAGATGTAGTTGCAAAAGCAAAAGGATTTTGGGCAGCATACAGTAAAAAAATAATCATTGTAGGTTCTGTATTAATTGTATTGTTAGGTGGGTACTTTGGTTACAAAAAACTTGTAGCTGAACCAAACGAAGTAAAAGCAAACGACCTCATTTTTCCTGCAGAAAAATTATTCGGGGCTGTTGCAGGTTCATCTACTTACAATAAGGATACAGTGAATATGATCTTAAACGGCGATAAGGCAACCGGGGTAACCGGCCTGTTAAAGATCGCAAGCAACTACGGTGGTACCAAATCAGGTAACAGGGCGGAATATATGATCGGTGCCTGCTACCTGCAGTTAAAGCAGTTTGATAAAGCTGTAAAACATTTAAAAGAATTTGATGCCAATGGTGCAAGCCAGATACAGAGTAAAGCCTATCTTTTGTTAGGTCACGCTTATGCTGAGCAAAAGAAAACTGATGATGCTTTGGATTATTACAAAAAAGCTGGTTCTATCAGCGGACTGGACGAAGCAATGGCTTCTGAAGCTATTTATATGGCAGCACGCTATGCAGATGCTTTAGGTAAAAGCAAAGATGCTATTGAATTATTCCAGGAACTGAAAGATAAATACCCGGCAAGCCAAAGGGTTGGTTCAGGTGAAGTTGATAAATACCTTGCAAGTTTAGGTGTTACCAAGTAATAGGTGTTAGGGAAGAACTGACGATTCATCACTCACGATTCACGATCATGTCTACAGATTCATCAAAACTAACTGATACAACAGGCATCCAGCTACCAGCGGGTGCCTGTGTTGTAATTGTACGTACCGAATGGAATGCGGCCATAGTGGACAAGCTGGAAGAGGGTTGTAAAAAGATACTCCTTGATCATAAAGTGCAGCACATGAGTATTACTGTACCCGGCGCTTTTGAAATTCCGTTCGCCATAAAAAAATACTGGGATTTTCATAAGTATAAAGATGATAAACCCTGTGTGTTCATAGCACTTGCCTGTGTAATAAGAGGTGGCACTCCACATTTTGATTATGTATGCAAAGCGGTTACCGAAGGCATTCTGCAATTGAATATATCATTACCGGTGCCAACCATTTATGGTGTAATTACAGCAGATAACCAGCAACAGGTTGATGAAAGGACCGGCGGCATACATGGGCATAAAGGAGAGGAAGCTGCCATCACTGCACTTAAAATGATATCATTGATCAACTCTTTCAAATAGATCGTATGAAGTATATTTTGGTTTTTACACTACTGGTATTTTTTACAGCCTGTAACAATGTATCTGAAACCAAAGAAGCTGTAGTTACAGATTCAGCAACAAACAAAGTACAAACCGATACAGCTTCAAAGTATATACATAGTTTTACCGATACGGCTTTGCAGGATAAGATAACCGAAGCATTAATGAAACTTTCCTTTGTAAAGAAAAGCAATGCTTATATTGATTCCTTCAGCAATCACCAGCACGGCATTGCTTTTATGATGGACGAACCGCAGCCAAATGAAACAGATATTAATGTGCAGGCAGGTTACAATGGGGGAGAACGTTTTGAAACCTATTATCGCTTTTTGGTGAACCCGAAAACAATGGAGATAAAAGTGTACGACCCGGTAGAGGATAAAACACTTACACTAAAAGAATATTTAAAGACCAGCGCTAAGCAATGAAAGTTCAGTTATTCATACCTTGTTTTGTAGACCAGCTTTACCCGCAAACAGCTTTTAATATGGTTAAAGTGCTGGAGAAAGCCTGTTGCGAAGTACATTACAATACCAACCAGACCTGTTGCGGCCAGCCGGCTTTTAATGCAGGATTCTGGAATGAATCAAGAGATGTGTGCAGTAAATTCATCAAGGATTTTGAAGGAGCAGATTATATTGTAGCGCCCAGCGCCAGCTGTGTTGGCTTTGTACGCAATTATTATAGCAAGTTATTTGAGAACTCATCACAGCATAACAATGTAAAAGACCTGGGCAAACGTATTTACGAGTTCAGTCAATTTTTGACCGATGTATTAAAGATAGAGAACTATGGCGCCACACTCAATGGCAAAGCCACTTACCACGATAGTTGCGCAGCATTGCGTGAATGTAAAATAAAAACAGGCCCACGTAAATTATTAAGCTTTGTCAAAGGCCTGGAGTTGGTGGAAATGAATGATGTGGAAACCTGCTGCGGCTTTGGCGGAACCTTTGCTGTAAAATTTGATGCCATCTCAACCGGTATGGCCGACCAGAAAATAAACAATGCCCTGGAAACCGGTGCTGAATATATCATATCTACCGACCTCAGCTGCCTGATGCAGCTTGACGGGTTTATTAAAAATAAGAACCTTCCTTTAAAGACCATGCATATTGCTGATGTGCTGGCGAATGGGTGGGAAAGTTAAGCACAATTACTATTTGTTTCAGGGATACCCTGCATCATTATCACGCAGTTGCGCCCTAAAAAGCCGTCACTGCCCTCAAAAAATCTGCTTTTCTCTAAATATTTATTGATACTAACTTCCTTGTAATCAGTATGATAATTGGTTGCCCATTAAAAAAGTAGAAAATAACCGGCTCATTATGCAATAATATTTTACTGTTTTGCGTTTTTAACCCGAAACACCGTAAAATTACTATCAAGTAAATCTGCGGTTTTCGCAAAAAAACTTAACTTCTGTAAATTAAAACCACATTTAGAATGAATTTTTTTACTTCGATTGCAAAAAAATCAACATTAATTCTTACAACTGCCTTGTTTTTGGCTATCACTTCATCGGCATTAACACCGGTATCAGAAACAGCGCCTGTAGGCACTGTGGTTTACCAGTCAATAAAAGTGAGTGTAACAGCTAAATCAGTGATCCTTGACTGGAATACTGTTTCAGAATCAGGGAATAGCTATTATGAAGTGGAAAGATCATTCAATATGACTGATTTTAAAACCGTTGCCCTGGTATTAGATGGTTTTTCAACTGAAGGAACCGGCAAAAAGTATGCGTTCAAAGAAAATACACCTGTCGTTAAAACCGGCCGCTCGGTTTATTACCGTTTAAAGCAGTTTGACGAATACGGTAATGTGAGCTACAGTGAAGTTGTAAAGGCACTATAAAAATATTCAAACAATCCATATTTAGTTTTCCGCCTGTTAAATGATGATTGCCAGCCAAAGGGGCTGGCAATTTTATTTGAAGTATCCCGCAACAGCACTACACTCAAGCTACTGGTTTGCAACTTCGCAAAACTTTATGTTCTTTTACAGTCATATCATCCCAACCAAAACAGATCCGTTATGACTGACACTGAAAAAAACAACAATGACGACCTGGTCGTTTCTTATCTTGCCATACGCAGGACCATTGGCTGGCTTGGATTACTGCTTCCATTCATGCTACTCATCGGCAACTATGTAGTAAACAGCCTTGATATACTCAACAGTAATTTTTTTATTAAGACAACCTGCTACACGGCTCCATATAAAGATGCCGGTTCTTACAAATTTTCTATCAGCCATTATTACTACAGTTCGGTAGGAGAGTTGTTCACCGCTGTACTGTGTGCTGTGGCACTATTCATGTTTTGTTACAAAGGCCATCCGCTACGTAAAGGTGAAAAAGGCCTGTCTGATAGTGCCCTGGCAAACCTGGCCGGAATTTTTGCGCTGGGTGTTGTATTATTTCCTACAGCATCTACCTATTGTATCACAGATAACATGCGTAGTTTCCTGAGCAGCGATAATACCGGTTATATTCACTTCGGCTTCGCCTGTTTATTTTTCATTGCACTTGCCATCATGTCGATGGTTAATTTCCGGAGGACAGAAAAAAGAGAAGAGTTTGGTAAACTGAAGAACCATAAAACCTACCTGGCCTGTGGTATCATCATGCTGGCATGCCTGGCGCTGATAGCTGTTTACAGTATATGGATACAACCCATGGCTATCGGATGGCTTGATAAAACGCATCCTGTTTTTTGCCTGGAAGCCATTGCCCTGATCGCATTCGGAACTTCCTGGCTCATAAAAGGAAGGCTGGATATACCTGCTGCCATCAAGAAAATAATACCGGGGAAATAGTAGACTGTCAGCCTTGAGCTTGTCGAAGGCGGGTTATAAACGAAACATACCGGCTTCGACCATCCCGATAGCTATCGGGACTGACAACTTTTTAAAATTCAGACACTATTGTTAATACCTAACAGCCTGCTTTAAAAAAACCGGTAAGCCTGTTAATCCGTAGATCTATTCAAACTTTAACCTTGAAACATTTATTAACAGGTATTGCCATAGCTTTATTATTTGCATCCTGCAACAATGAGAAAAAGATCATTGTGCAGGACTCTTTTATTGATAGCCTTCTAAAAAATTATTCCGATACAGCAATATATAATTCAGCTGCAGCCGAACTGCTGTTCTGGAAAGCGAGAGTAGTACCCGCCAACCCCGGATTGGTAAATGAATTGAAATATGCATCCTGCCTGGTACAACGTTTTTATTTAACAGGCGATATCAATGATATAATAACAGCCGATAGTATTTTATACACTTCCGACAAAGCGTTTGATCATAAGGAATCATCACCCAACCTGGCACTGGTACGTAACAGCATCCTGCAACACCGCTTTAAAACTGCAGATTCGCTTTTAAAACAAGCAAAGAACACCGGCATAAAAAAGTATGAATCTGCAGCCATGAGTTTTGATGTGGCATTTGAACTGGGTAATTATTTAGTTGCTGAAACTGAATTAAAGCAAATTGCTGCCCCAACCGATTATGGCTACAATTTCCGGTATGCAAAACTGGCTCATTATAAAGGCGAACTGGACACAGCTATTACAGCCATGCACAGGGCAATGAAGTCAGCCGGGGAGAATATTATATTAAAACAAGCCGCCTTATCGAATGAAGCTGACCTGAACCTGCACAATGGTAAGTTGCAAAAAGCTTATGACCTGTATGTTGAATCAATAAGGTTGAATGCTGTTGACCTGCATTCCATTATGGGACTGGGATGGATCGCATTGGTACATGATAAGAATGATTCACTGGCAGAAAGAATATTCCGCTTTGTACGATCAAAAACAAAAGCGCCTGATGCCATTTATAAATTGGTACAGGTTGCTGATCATCGTGGTGACAGTATCATGCAAAAAAAACTTGCTGATGAATTTATTGCAGTTGTTACCACCTCGGAGTATGGCAATATGTACAACAAATATTTACTTGAACTATACACAGCCATATTACAACAACCAGCCAAGGCCGAAACGCTTGCCCGCCAGGAATTACAGAACAGGGCCACACCACAAACCTATGCCTGGTATGTATGGGCACTGCACAATAATAGCAAAGCTGCCGAAGCAGAAAAAACTTACCAGCAACATGTAGTTGGCAAACCGCTTGAAGGGCTGGAGCTTTACTGGATGGGCAAATACATGCAGGCGCAGAACAAAAAATACAATGCCACTCAATATTTTAAAGCCGCTTATAAAAACAGGTACGACCTGGGCCCTTCAATGGCTAAAGATGCAGCGAACGCAATGAAATAATTGAGGTCGGCTTTAAAAAAATGCCGGTAATTTCGCTTACAAATGAATCGTATGATCCGTATTGAAAGGGCCGGTACAAAAGATGCCCGTATACTTTCCGAAATCGCAGCCATCACTTTTGTTGAATCGCATGGTAGTAGCGCTAAACAGAAAGATATCGATCATTTTATTGCAGAAAAATATAGCGAGAACGCTTTTGGCGCTGAATTGCTCAATACAAAGAACAACTATCATCTGATCTGGTATAAAGACCGCCTGGCCGGTTTCTCCAATATTATTTACAATTTTCCTCCTGTAAACAACCAAACAGGGGACATTACAAAACTGGAACGCATATACCTGCTGAAAGAGTTTTACGGCCTGAAACTGGGGCACCAACTGTTTAACTTCAACATCAACCTTGCCAGGCAGCATGATCAAAAAGGCATTTGGTTATTTGTTTGGAAAGAAAATAAAAGGGCGATTGAGTTTTATACCAAGAACGGGTTTACCATTACAGGTAGTTTTGATTATAGGATATCTGAAGATCACACCAATCCAAATCATATCATGTTTCTGCAGTTGTAAGTGTGTTAAAGAATTACTGGCTTGCAAGGCTTCTCATTTAAATTACTTAAAATTGCCTGATGAAGTTGTTCGTGGTATTCATACTATCTGCACTATGCAATAATGCGCTGGGCCAGGCAGAGCAGCTGAACAAACTTTTTACACAGTATGGATATACATGGGAATTGAATAAGCAAGTACCAATAGCTTCACAAAACTCCAAAGAACTCCTGGTGCCTCATTATATTGAAAGCATGGGGCAGTTATCTGTGATTAAATGGAAAGATATTGCCAGGGTTAACATATCTGATAACCGGGGCGGAACCATATTTATTGATGTATATGGCAAGGCTGCGAAATACCGAAAGTGTAAACCTGGCGATGCCAAAGCTTCTAAATACTTAGATACGCTGTATTGCAAAATAGCCAAAACCGATTCGGTACGGTTAATGTTTAGCTCTAAAATTGACAGTGTAAAACTGGCACACTCAGATACAATCCGAACTGAATTAAGAAAACTGTTTCATCAATTAAACAATAGCCCTGTAACAGAAAATTACAGTCCCAGGCCCCTGCATAAACATTTAGAATATAACATTACTACAAAAGAAATATCCATTTGCCGCTTCGCTTATGAATTAGATAAGGCTCTTTTGATCGCTGCGGAAGATCTGATGAATGCCAGGAAAATATCGATCAGTTTTGTAAATGAAAAAAATGAAACGGTCATCTTTAAAATATCTTCTTTTACCTTGTATATAGGTAAGGAAGGCGCTGTTTCAACAATAACCAACGAAAGAGCACACTTTAACGATGAATTGGTGAAACTGCTGCAAACCGCCCGTCCCGGCATGTTTTTAATATTTGATAATTTTAAGGTAGATACCGGTAAGGAAGGGGTACGCACAATTATGGGGCTTTCGATACTTGTAAAATAACTATTGATGATAATTATGTTATATCATTTTTATCAAGCGATTGCCGATACCTGATACAGCCTTTCATAAATTCGGGCCATTCAGGAACAGTTATTTTGGGATCTGTTCTTTCAGGCAGGAGAGACCAGAGTTCAGGATGGTGCCAACATAGGTCCTGGCCTGTACTATCACGGTGTTTCCGTATGCCTGTCCTTAATTTTTTTATTTCTTCTACGAGCTCCTCTTTGCTCATTTGCTGAATATCTTCATCCATAATTAATTGTTTAAGATATACACACAAGCAATATGCCAGTCATAAAATGGCAAAGGTTTGCTCACCGGTATGTAGCAGCTTGTTTACTTATATTCAACACTTGATACAGGAGCATTTTTTATTTCAGGCTTTGACAATAAGATATGCCGGGTAAAGTCAATAAACGCATTAACTGATCTGTCTCTTTTTTCATTACTTAAGGGGAAATCGTTGCACCCCTGATCAATTTGTATATCCTGCTTTTTTGTTTTAGTTCTTACATGCAAAATCGTATAGGGCTTGGGCATTTCCATGCAATTGTCTTCAATAACTATTGTTCCCAGGTCTTTGTGTACTCCCGTAATAGTATCTATTTCAAGATCATAATACATGTCTGCAATTTTATTCGCCTCATCAGGTGACAAATAAAACTTTATTGCAGTATCCGGACTATCCATAAAGTGAACAATATAAATACCGTTCGCCAGGTCATATTTGTAAGACTGCGCAACATCAATAGCTATATTAATGTTTTTATCTTTTACTTTCTCAGATTTACAACCAGTAAGCGTAAATAAAACAACTATGAAATAAATTATCCGTTGCATATTTTATGGTTTGGTAAAGTTTCAGTCAACAGGTCAAACACTGATCTACCTGCTGCTTGCAAAGCATGGTTCTTCGCACACTGCAGTAGGAACCCTACGCATATATGGAAATGTACCATCCAGGTTTGGACTATTATTTATATCACGCCAGGTACCATCAGCCATCGTGTTACAATCAACGATCCTGAGTTGGCCAACCTGTTGAATGCCATTTTCTAATCCTTCCAGTTCGTAAATAAGCAATGAATCTTTGATCTCCCATTTGCCCGCTGAGTAGTATGTCCTGTCATCGTTTCCTTTGCCTTCAGCCAGGAGTGTATGATCTGGTTTTATAATGAAGCTGTAATAAAGCTCACCCTGTTCCGGTACCTGTTTAGCTGTATATATCCCGATCCAGAGGCCCACAGCTGAGTTTACATAAGGCCTGTTTGTAGTTACTTGCCTGGCAGGGTTTGTATAAAAGGCTGACAACAGAAGCGTAAATGCGGTTAAGAATTTCATTTCGTTTAAATTTAACTGCCTATATGATGCTACCAACATAAATATACATAAGTACCGGTGTTAATCAGCAATTGGCTGATAACTATTCGTTAAAATATAGAATAACGCAATTGTTACATTGGTGGCCAGGTTGATCAGCACACATAATTTAAATGACTTAAAAAAACTCAGTTCTTTTTTAGTGGCTAAATAATAGAACGGAGATTCAATAATAATTGTGAGCGCCACGAATATGGCAGCGCCCAATAAAAAAATTGGTTTTGTAATGGTTCCGTTTTTACTTAACCCAAACCACTGGTCAATACTTAGTGTATGAATGAAATAGTCAGTAAATGGGTATGCAGCAAAGAGTGATACCAGGTTGGCCAGGATGATGTACCTCAGTAATAATGTTTTGCTTTTTGAAAAATGTATCAGCAGGAAGCATTCAGCTACAATGACGATAACATTGATCAAAACTACGTGCATGAATATCGTTCCTAAATATGCAGGTAGCCCGTTTGCAAAAGAATCTTTATAAAGCGCAAGGAGCAACAGCACAAAAAGGAATTTGTATAAACTCATGTTGCTGCCGGCTTTTCTACTCTTCATATGCATCACATTTTCTGAACATAATAGTTTAAGAACGAAATATCCTCACCCTTACTTCCTTAATATCTTCTCCATCGGCCTTCCCTTTGCCAGTTCATCAACCAGCTTATCTAAATAGCGAACCTTTTTCATCAGTTCATCTTCAATTTCTTCAATCCGGTACCCACAAATGACACCGGTGATCATTGAAACGTTCGGGTTCAGTTGTGGCGCTTCTGCAAAAAAGGTTTCAAAATCTACTCTTGTATCGATCTGCTTTTGCAGTGTTTTTTATTATAACCCGTGAGCCAGGAAATAACTTCATCTACTTCTTCCGCCCCGGGAACCCAGGCGCCGTTTAGCTAGTCTGTTTTTTGTTTTGATTTCTGATTATTATTATCCCGACAATTATTAGAATTACCCCTGCTACTCCTAAAACGATATGAAATAAATATTGGCCCCATAAATATGAATTCCCTTGAGTTTTGTCAAATTCAGTGGTGAACAGGCTGAAAATATTTAATAATTCAAGAATTGCTCCAAGCGAAAGTAAAATGGCTGCTAAAATTCTCATTTATTAAAGAGATCTAGTTAAATGATACATATACACAAAAGACCTTACCGGCAGTATTATTTTATTTTAAACAAATAATCACCTTTAATATTTATTGACGTGCTATTCTCTTCGTTATACACCCTTACATCGCTGATTGCGATCAAGTCATCAGTCTTTAAATTTGTTATTGCAGATCTCAATTCGCCTGAGAAACTATTTCCTGATACTTCATATTTGCTTCCATTTACCGTAGCATTGAAAGAACTAACTTTGTAATGCTCAAAAAATGTATCATCGTTGTAAGATTTAATTGTTAAATGACTTTGATCAAGGAGTGATCTGTTTATTATTTCATTGGTAGGTTGTCCGGCGACAACTGGTATTGGGTCAGGCACTCTCTTTACATTAAATACGATTGGATCTTCCCCGTTTTTAGTTAGAAAAACAATGGTGAGTTTTCCAATGGTAGCTGGCCTTATTTTAATAATGTTTTGGGTTAAAAAAACTCCTGCTTGTGGAAAAATTCCCTTAAATGATTCACCGTGTATCTCTAATTTATTGTCTATTCCAATATAGAGCGTTCTGCTGTTTTTGTCACCCAATGTGTTGTTCGTAAAACTTATCTTTTGACCTGATACTAATGTTGTTGTGAGAAAAACAAACAAACATAAAAAGATAGCTTTTTTCATATAAGGAGTTTTTAGTTGAAGGTACATTACAGCCGACAGATAAATATACGCAACTGCTGGTACAATTTCACGATCATCAATTAATTGTATGCCTGCAGTGTGCTGGTTGTTGGTGATTACTTTGCTGAAATGCCTGTCGCACGAACACCAACCGGCGAAGAACTAAACGGCATCAGGTGATCCTGACGGAAGAGTTGCGGAAGTGGGGGAGAAATTGAAAAAAAGCCACACTACCGTTAAATTTTATTTTTAATTTTTTTGTAACCTTTTTTAAAAAATCATTTTTGTAACGTTACAGTGTTGATCTTTTTAAAAAAGTTGCAAATCCATTTCATAATTTATTTGCTTTTTAATATAGGATGCGCCAGTTTGGTCGTTGGTCGAAGCCCGGACGAAGGCAATGCAGCGGTTTACCTACGCCGGCAGAAAGGATAATAGCTGTTGTGAATAAGAAACAGGTATATGTGAAAAAGTAGCTTAAATAGCTTTGTTTTTGTCATAGAAATCAACGGCAAAATGCTTTGTTGGCTGCCGTTTTTTGGAATTTAATAATTATTCGAGAACAATTGGCAATTCATATTGACGACTGCCATCCATGGCGCTGGATTCAAATAAAATGAGCGTTAATGTTGAATTCTCACGTTTTTTTTGAACATCAATTGTAAATTCAAATTTACCCCACTCCGGTGCTCCGGCATCAGTCATTTGAAAACCTTTCTTTAGCTCCTCGTGTCCGTCTTCTACGATCCAATTAAAATTAGCTTCAAATATCTGCGCCTGTCCCTTTATACGGAATTTATTTGCCTCAACCTTTTCTACGGTTACATCTTTGAAACGTTTGTTAGAATATACTTTAGGAGCAGGTATTACAGCTTCTGGATCTTTTTCTATTATCTGGCTTGTTGCCGATGTAGTTTTTAAAGTATCATTCTTTATCGGCGAATTATTTGTGTCGTTATCATTACATGCAACTAATATTATTACTGGTATAAAAAATGTCATTTTCATGTCTGGATTATTTTATTTTAAACCTGGTTCTTTATAACGATTCTGACTAATGGCAGCCAACACATAAATATACACAACTGCTGGTACACTTTCTTAATGATCATCAATTCAAAACTGTACCAGCTTATAAAGAAATAAACAAAAAAAGTGGCTGGTCCCTCAGCCAGCCACTCACTCATCATTAACTCACCGACGTAGCGGGAACTGGTTCTTCTTTTCCATTATTAAGCCGGGTGGCCATTATGGTATTATACTGGTCAATAAGGGCGTTCAGCTCATCGGTGGCTTTGCTGTAGGGCTCTGCTCCTTCATGAATGGTATAATAGCTGTTGATAAAATCACGCAGCTTATAATAAGCCTCGTTGGTTTCCTGCCTTTTGGCAAAGAGCCTGTCCTTGGTGGCGGCGCCCAGTTGCTGTGTTCGAAGCAGGCAGGCTGCATTAAAAGCTACATTGGCTGCCTGCAGTTCAGCCTTCCAATCTTTAAGGTGCAGCGCAGCAATGGCGTCGGCAAGCTCGGGTTTGGTGTTCAGGTCGTTCAGCAGGTTATCTATTATTGCTGTTTCGGCCTGGTAATTTCCCTTGGCTATCCTGCTGCCGTACTGCTCTATTTGCCGCTTTAAAGTATCTGCATGCTTAGCCGTTACCGGGTCAAAATAATAAGTGTAGCCATTTATCAGTAAAGAAAAACCGGTAATGGCCCTGTCACGCCGGGTATCCAGTGCGCTTACATCGTCGGTAATGTCGCTGCCCTTTTCGGTAACGAATAAGCCTTCCAGCATTACCAGCATATATAGCAGATCGTCGTATTGAGCCTGCACATTAAGGGCGACAGGATCGTTGGCTTGTGTAAGGGCGAGGCAGTTCTCGATGAACTGTATATATTCGGCATTACGTAGTCGGGGTAATTCAATTCCAGTAATCATAGTTGTATTTGTTTGATGTTAATGAATGATGAAAATCCGGTAAAATGGCAATTGATCATGCCAAAATTGCTGCCGTAGGGGTGCAGCGGCTTTTTCTACCCAAAAGGGCCTGACTTACTTGTTTGCATAGAGTAAAAATTTAAAAGTTATTGATATAATGCTGGCGCCATTGTAGCTGCAGCATGGCAGGTTTGTACAGTGCGCCAACTGCCGGATAAAGGGTTTGCGGCTTATCGCAGAATGCGGATCTTAATTAAGTGAGGGAACGATCTTTGAGCGTAAACTTAGGCAATGAAATTTTTATAAACGGGGGAAAAAACGGAAAAATTCCGGGTTTTTCCGGAAATTTTATTGCCTGCAACAGGGTAAATAAGCAGAATGAACTTATTTGTATATTACATTTTAACCGAAACACGTATTGAACATGATCTTATACAATCCCGAAAATGTTTTTCCTCCTTACAGAAATTACAGCCATGCAGTTGAAGTAGAAGGCGGTTCAAACATTTTATTCATCAGTGGCCTGAATGGATACCTTGCAAACGGCATTGATATACCCGAACAATTTGAAGAGCAGGCCGACCTGATCTGGAAGCATATCGGTACTATACTTAACGCGGCAGGTATGACATATCAAAATATTGTTTCTCTTCGTTTTTATTTATCAGACCCCTGTTACGATGAAGCCAACGTGCAGGTGCTTATGAAATACCTGGGTGATCATGCCCCTGCACGTACAGTGATCTGTTGCCAGTTACTCGATAAAAAATGGAAACTGGAGGTAGAGACTGTTGCGGCAAAACAATAAATGAAAATGTATACCGGTGAAGGAAGATATTTTATATAAAGGATTTGCCATTGTTGACAACGTTTTTACAGGCGAAGAGATCAACGATCTGCTTTTGATAATTTCACAGGCAGACACAACAAAACCCACGTTCCGGAAAACGAATGACTTATTTGCTATCAGGCAATTCTTAAAAGAGGTTCCTGCTTCAGCAGATAAAATTTTCACTAACAAACTCAACAATATTATTTCGGAATTATTTGGTGATGAATACTTTGTTGTAAAATCCATTTACTTCGACAAACCCGAAAACTCCAACTGGTTTGTTTCCTATCACCAGGACATAACAATATCATTAGACAAAAAAATTAACCTGGACGGTTTTGGCCCATGGACAACAAAACAAGACCAGTTTGCTGTTCAGCCACCAGTAGAAATTTTGCAAGACAACTTTACAATTCGTATTCATCTTGACGATACAAACCAGGATAACGGGGCATTAAAAGTTATTCCGGCATCGCATTTAAAAGGAATTTACAGGCCTGAAACAATTGACTGGACTGTTGAAACTGAAACAACCTGCAATGTTAAAAGGGGCGGAGTGATGTTTATGAAACCATTACTTTTACATGCATCTGGCAGAACAACCAATAACAACAAAAGACGGGTGTTGCACATTGAATTCAGCAGGAGTGAGTTACCGGGCAATTTGAATTGGTCAGAACGAAACCTTACAATTTTAAATAGCATCATAAAATGAAAAAGAATCACTGCCTCACCGCTCTCTTAACAGTTTTGAGCTTTTCCGTATACGCCCAACAACCTGTTATCCCAAAAAAGTTTCCGACAGCATATGGTGAATTTACTTTTCCGCTTGGGTCAAAAATACTATTAGAACTTAAAGCAGTTGACAGTGTTAAATTTGAATACAGGGTGTTGAGCATAGAGCCTATTGAAGAACTCTATTCATTTAATAAAAATGAGGACCTGTTCTCCAAAACAAAACAGGAGAATACGATCGAGCTCTTTTTCATGCCAGCATATCGTAACGAAGGGAAGGAGGATAAAGATTATAAGACCTTATTAATGCTGCGTAATAACCTGGTGATGCGTTTAAACTATAAGGCAGATATCAAATACTATTATACTGACAAGTTTCAGAATACCAGTATCATTGGAACCAGCCCCGGTGGAAGAACACAGGAGATATGGCCTCAGAAAATAGATCTTATCACGCTGTATAATTTTGAAAAAGATCATTAAGGATCAGCATATCAATAATATGAAAAAACTTCTTTTTACTTCCCTTTTAATTTTAATCCTTGCATCAGTTGTTAATGCCCGGGATAAACTAACAACCAACCAACAATTAATACAAAAGACTGTAACAGATATGTTCCAGGCACTTGCCGACCGTAACCTGGCCAAACTAAAACTTAACTGCACTGCAGATATTTTAATAATAGAAACCGGGGAAGTGTGGAACCTGGATACTTTAGTTCAAGCGGTCAGTCAAAATACAGCGGCAGATTTTAAGCGGATCAATTCGTTTGAATTCATTAATACAAAAGTTAGCGGCAAAACAGGCTGGACAACTTATTATAACCAGGCTGAAGTAACCAGGAACGGAAAGCACCGTCCAGTAAAATGGATCGAAACCGCAATACTGGTAAAGGAAGACGGGCAATGGAAGATAAAAACACTGCATTCTACTTTGCTGAAAAGAAGTTAAAATGATACAACATGAGAAAGCATAGATCTTTTGTATTAGTTGCGGCAACCATTCTATATTCTATTGCTTCATTTGCACAAAATGAGCAAACGGTAAAGCTTATAAAGAAGCCAACCGAAAAGAAAGTAGATGTGTATATCGGCAAAACTTTGTTCACCAGTTTTTTATACCCCGACAACCTGGAGAAACCGGTATTGTACCCTTTAATTGCTACCAACGGAACTGCTGTAACCCGTGGCTTTCCGATGAATACGCAACCCGGCGACCCAACCGATCATCCGCACCATATCGGCCTGTGGTTCAATTATGAAAATGTGAACGGGCTCGACTTCTGGAATAATTCCTATGCCATACCCAAAGAAAAAAAGCATTTATACGGCTGGATAAGAACAACAGCCATTACTGAAACAAGCAGTGGCAAAAAAGGAGTTCTGGTATATACTGCCAACTGGGTAAATCAGCAGCAGCATATATTGCTGCAGGAAACAACACGGTATGAGTTCAGTGGCAATAATTACCAACGAATCGTTGACAGGATAACGGTCTTAAAAGCAAATACAGATGTAAGGTTCACCGATGTTAAAGATGGTTTACTGGGACTGCGGCTTGCACATGCATTGCAAATACCCACCATCGCCGATCAGAAATTTACAGATGATAAGGGCAATGTAACCCTTGTGAAAGGCGGGACAGATATGATCCCCACCGGTAATTATTTAAGCAGCGAAGGAAAAAAAGGCAATGATGTTTGGGGTACCCGGGCACGCTGGTGTAAGGCCTATGGTAAGATGGGCAATGATTCGGTAAGTGTTACTATTATTGATCATCCCAAAAACCCCGGTTACCCAACTTACTGGCACGCACGTGGCTATGGTTTGTTTGCTGCCAATCCATTGGGTGAAAAAATATTCACCAATGGAAAAGATTCTATGAACCTTCGGTTAAGCAAAGGTGGATCAGTAAGCTTTCGTTACAGGATAATAGTTGAGAATGGTAAAGGAACAACGGGTTCAGAAATTTTGAATATGATAGCGGATGTTTTTGGGAAGGTGCAATAACCGGTAGCATTTCTTAAGCCTTTTTTAAAAAGAAACCGGGTTACTCCATACCTGGTGTTTCATGTTTTTAAGGGAATCGGAAATATTCCTATCCAGGGTTTGATCATAAGGAACAATAAGATTAAATCCCAATCTAAACCTATCTTCTGTGGGTACTTCTTTAATAGTAATAAGCAGGTTATAATCATGCTTTCCCAGCGGGGAATATTTTCTATATACCCACCAATTTGAAAAACAAAAATCCCTGTGGATCTCAAGCTCTTTTAAGCCGGTGATAAATGATTGAGTCCATGAACATGTCATAGAATAAAACTTAAAGTATCCAATCTCTTATTATTTAAGCTTGCTTTTATAAAAAGGTGCCTGATAGAATCTATTGTATAAGAGCTATCGATTTGAGCAGTAAGAGTGACCGGGCTTGCTATAAAGGTAAGAGGCTTGTTATTTGCCTTTTCAGGTTAGGAAGTACATGAAAGAATTATCCCCAGGGTTATGAGGGATAATAAATAAAATGGCTTTTTCATTATCAGGTATTCTTAAGATTACCGTTTGGTAAGTGTATCGGTTTGCTGGATCGCTTTGTCATAATTGCGGATCACTCTTTCCAATGGTTTTGCGGAAGGCATATTCTCTGCCTGGTACTTTTCAATCATAGGTAATGTCTTCACCAGTTTTAAAACAATATGCAGATTCCCTAAGGTCATATCCCTCGAACTGATCATGGAGATCAGATTCTTATGCCTCGATATATTCTTATCATAATTGTTCAAACTATTATCAATAATTGTTTTTACCCTTAAGCGTAAGCTGGAGTCAGTGATCCTGTCAATGTGTTGTTGGGTAGCGTTGTAATATGCTGTATTTTTTGAATCGAATTTCCCGAAAACCACTGCTGAGTCGGATCTTTGATCATTTAAGCCGGCAATTGTTTTCTCAAGCGCTTTAAGTTCCGGGCTCTTTTCCAGGAGTTCACCGTAGAGGCTTTCAACCAGGTCTTCCTGGTACCTGCTTTTACTAAGACCTATGTCATAGCTACCGCTTTTTTCCTGGAGGGCTTCCGGAGTACCGGGACTTGTGGGAACTTCGTTATCCCGCTGGTTGCAGGAAATAAATGAAAGCAAAATGAAAGCGGGTAGGTATATTATTTTCTTCATAAAATGACGGTTAACGTTTTAGGGTTTGTTGCAGTTTGGGTATTTGATGCTTTGTACGCCTGGTGACGATGTACTAAAGGAACGAAAATTTAGTGATAATGAAAAGCCAAAAGATGCCCAAAATTGTGACAAATCGATGTTATTCGCAGACGATTTTAGTCTTTGACTAAAGTTTGAATTTTAGGATGTAACCACCATATTCCAATTGGAAAGAAAAGTAAGAGTACCATATTTCCAAGATAATCAGGGAAGTTGCATTTTCGTTTTAACTCAATTGTTGAAATTGCCTTGGCAAATGAACCAACTAAATAAATGTAACTTGATGCAAGAAAGAGTTGACCAAGTATGATTATCAATAACATCCATTTTGGACCTTCTTTATCAGGGTAAGTCCCTGCAGCATATAATAATAGAAAGATTAAATAGATATTCGTAGCGATCAGCAGTATTGTAAATGATCTAAAGCTGAATGTTGAATCATATTTGTTCTTTTCAATAAGCTTTTTAACAATCGAATAAGTCCAGAGAAAGAAAAAAGTGAAAACAATAATATTTACAAAAGGCCATAATTCTGGCAAAACATTCATAAAGAATAGCGGCAAAATACTTGCTAAGCAAAGCGGTAAGATAGATATCCTGGACAAATAGCGTGTCATAGAGTTTGTGTATAACACTTAAATATACGAAGCTTTTACATCAGATAAAAACACCCACTCAACCGCCTGGTATGCCACTTTAGCTGCTTTTCTTAGATGAGTCGTATATTTATGGTGAAACAATTAGATCCTGCTACTCATACAATTAATTTTATGAAGAAGATCCTGCTGATCACCTTAACCTTCCTGTTTTTGTCATCACTTGCTTTTGGCGACGGTACGCTGATATCCTGGGGTATGAAGGACCTGAAAGGTATGACAAAAGAAAAATTTGATGCTGCTAAAACCTGGTCAATATCAGAGATCCTTCAAAAAAATATAGAAGCAGATTCCTGGCCAAATGCTTACCTGGTAGCTGTAGGAGCCCAGCAAAAGAAGGATAGTATCGTTGACCAATTGATCGAACAATTGGAGAACGGCACTATAACCAGGTTAACACTCACAAGCCGCCTTATCATTTGGGAACGCATATTACTGGGAGATATTCTATTTGAGGGTAAAGGCTTACAACTTGATAATGATGTATTTTCAGTAGCCGGTCGTGCTAACTGGATGTTGAGAAACATAACGGGCAAAAACTTTGGTCTTATTAAACCAAATTCAACCGCCGCTGATCTTGCAGCTTTAAGATCCAAATGGTTACAATGGCGTGCAGGTAAAAATGTTGATGAATATAAAGATCTTTATGAAGCCAAAGAGAAAGGGCTGGAAGAGATACATAGCCTGGTAGCTTTTGAAGCGTTAATATATTCTTTAAAACCTTCTGAAGAAAAGAATCTGCTCACTAAAAACTGTTTAAAGAATGTATATGGCCTTGATGAAATGCCCAAAGAAAAAGGCTCGTCATCCTATTGCAATCCGGATACGTATACTTTTTCTTATGTAGGCATGTTGATCGGTGAAAAAACATTTGATGAAAGTAAGAACTACGAATGGTGGGTAAAATGGTGGAATGAAAATAAACAGTATCTGACCTGGAATAAAGAGAAGGGGATATTTGAGGTTGTCAAATAATTAACTGGCAGCTTCTTCCCGGAGCGTTACTATGTAAAAAATATCCGCTCAACTGTCCAATATGTTGCAACAGCCGCAATAGCAATCGATAGAGGGATCACAACCCGCCGGCGGTAATAAGGCTTATCACCAAACCATTTACCAAAAAGGAGGAATGCAGATACAATAACAGCGATCTGACCCAGCTCAACACCCACATTGAACATAACCAGTGAAGTGAGGTATGCGTTTGGTGGCAGGCCCAGGTCGGCCAGTGCATTGGCAAAGCCCATACCATGTACCAGGCCAAATAAGAACACGATACCGATCCTTGACTTTTTTAAGCGTGGAGAAAAGATATTTTCCAATGCTACATAAATAATGGATATAGAAATGATGGGCTCTACAATGGCAGGAGTGGGAGTTATGACCTTGAGCATAGCAAGGCCCAGTGTGATTGAATGTGCCACCGTAAATGCCGTTGCCTGCCAAAGTACGGGTTTTAGTTTTGGACTTAATAAGAACAGGCTAAGTACAAAAAGTATATGATCGTACCCAAGCGGAAGGATATGTGTAAAGCCTAACTGCAGGTACAATACTGCTGCATCTGCCTTGCTCATGTTCTCCAACTGGCTTACATTATCATGCGCAAATAATTGTTGGCAGAACAAAAATAGCATCAGCATCATGCCGAGGGGTCTGTAATGATATTTATTGCTATTGTTGTTCATATTTTCTGCTTCTTAATTTTTGAACCACATAGAACATAGATACATAGGTTTGCACATAGGCCTATGTGATTTTCTATTGTTTACTATCTTCTATATGGTTCAAACTTATACAATTTTTAAAAGAATACCGCCAACTTCAACCTTGCAAAGAAAGGTGTTCCCGGTGTATAATGCAGTTCCGTAACTGATGCAGTTTCATTCCTTAACCTCGACTCTGTTGCAAACTGTGCTTCGTTCCATTTGATGTTAAAGATATTTTCCAAAGCCAACCCAAGCTCGTACTTAGGCCTGGTATAATTTACCGATGCACCAGTAAAAAATAACCTTTGGCAACAATGCTATTGTCTTCATTGGCCGGGCGGTTTTTTATGTAGCGGTAATTAAGTCCGCCGTTAAAGCCTTTCTGTGCTTTATAATAAACGCCTCCGACACTGGTAAATGTTGGCGCCAGCGGGATATGATCTGCACCCTTTGGTTCACCAATTGCCCTTGGCTTTGTAAAATTAAAATTGGCATTGGCAAAAATGTTTTTGGAGAACTGGTAGCGGGTGGTAATATCAATACCCTGTCTTCTGCTCTTGCCACTTGGTTCCACAACGCCGGCATCGCCTACATACACAAACTCCTGGTCCAAGTATAGATACCATACAGCAATATTGATGAGTATATTTTCTGCTGGTTTTACAATGATGCCCAGGTCGGCGCCATAAGCTGCCGGCACTATTTGTTTGCCTTCATTTGCTACAACCACTCTTGCATCATTGCTGTGAAAACCCTTGCCTGCTTTTACAAACAACTGTAACTTCTTATTGATCGTATATTGAATATTCAGCTTAGGGCTTACAATTGCTTTTTGCTGAGCTGATTGTTGAGCGGTATTTAATTTATCAAAATAACCAAAGCTGAAATAATCTAAACGAACCCCTGCATCAAACAACCACTTACCAGTATTTAATTGCTGTTGCATAAAAGCATATACATTGGTCTCTTTTACATCACCCAATTTAATATCGCTTAAATATTTACGGCGTATAACATTTGATAACCTGCTGTCTTTTGTTGCATCATGCCTTAGCCCGGCGCCATAGGTTGAGTACAATGTTTTCTTACCAAAAAAATAAGTATGGTTCAGTTTGCTTGCGTAGCCAAGAATATTTCGGGTTTCAGCCTGTTGTATCTCGTCACCATTCACAGCATCATTTAAAAAGAAAGTAAAGTTTGAGTACAGGTTGAATTTATAGCGGCTGTAAAAAACCTGGTTCTCCCAGTTGGCGCCGTTCCTGAACTGGTGCGATACAACCAGGTTGGCATTTTGCCTTTCGGTATTACCACCTTCGGTAGGATCAATACTTCCAAAACGATCAATGGTACCATCATTAACGGCCCTGTCGGGCACCTGCCCGCTTGCATTCCACTTACTGTTAAAGGTTGAAACCGAAGCTGTGAGTTTTGTATTATCTGTTATGGAGAGATTATATTTCCCGAAAATATTCAGGCGTTTAAAAACCTGTTTGTCAAGGGTAGGGCCATCGGTATAATTAAAATCAGCAGCAATATAGGCGCTTTGTTTATCCTTGTTCTTCCTGAACAGGTCAAGCATCGCTAATGTGCGGAAGGAATTGAATCTTCCTGCTTCCACCTGCACCCGGCTGTTACTGATATTTCTAAAACTGGAAAAGGATACATAACCGGCAGTATTAAAATCACCATGCTGTGCATAATAGGGCCCGGCACCAAAATCAATATTATTAACCGTTTCAGGAATGATAAAATGTGCATCTGCATAACCCTGCCCGTGTGCATGGCTTACCATATTCACGGGCATTCCGTCAAAAGACACTTTAACGTCGGTTCCATGGTCCACATCAAAGCCACGCAAAAATATCTGCTCGGCCTTGCCACCACCGGCATGTTGTGCAATGAATAGTCCAGGCACCAGGCGCAAAAGTTCCTGCGTGTTCTTTACCGGCTTCAGGTCCAGGTCTACCTTACTGATGGTGCTGAATTTGGTGGCAGCATTGCTTTCCAGCTGAATATCTTTTAAACTGATCACATCGGGCTGCAGTGCAATGATATTTGTTCCTGTACCGGTGAGATTAAATGTTGCTGCCTTATAGCCAACAAAAGAAACCATCACCTGCCCGGCTGATCGTACACTGAAGTTGCCATTATCATCGGTTGTTGACTTTAACGAAGGATCGTTTATATCTGTTATTAAAACCGAACCAAGTGATTGACGGCTAACAGCATCAACTACTTTGCCCCTGAATGTATTTTGTGCCTGTGTTTTATTGGTGAATACCGATAAGAGTATTATACACATAGCAATGATATTACTGCATCTGAATTGCATGATCAAAATTTAGCCTGGTTAAATGAATGGAATGACGACAGCTTAACGCTTACCTGCTTAATTATTGCAAGGCAAAAAGTTAAAATGCTGATCGGTTTAAGTAAAATGATCAGGCCCGTGGGGGAGGATATTCTCCGGCCAGGTAATTAAAGAGCAGGGTAGTAGCCGGTGCAATGGAATAAGATGTATTTACAACCTGAGCCATAGCCGTTTCTCTTTGTTTAAAACTGGTATGATCGGTTGTGCTATTATCGGTCTTTGATGCCGGTATTTCTTTTTGCGATGCTTCTTTTTTTGTATTATCCATTACTTCTTTGTGCACATGCATTTTACCGTTCTCGTAATGCACCGTTGCCATATGCTGGGTGTAATAAAAAACGTGGGCAACTGCATCTTGTATATAAGGCGCCACCGGCTTAAGCATTACCATGCTGTAAGAGAAGAGGATGATATAAAGCGCAATTTGTTTCATCTTGGCAACCTGCCGGCATTATTTAAGTTAAAGGCTTGTACTTTATTTACGTATTTAGGGCCTTTATGGTTTCAATTATTTACAAAAAAAGCAATTATTTCCTGTTTGGCTTTACCGTTAAACAAAAAAGCGAAGAATTTCTTCTTCGCCTGATTGTTTTTTGCTTTTATGGTTTACCGGGGATCACCAGGGAGTAGCCAGGTAAGGAAACGAGGCTGAAAATGCTTTATCATTTGTATTAACATTATCGCTGGTCAATTGTGGGTTGCTGGCACCGGTTGGGCCGCCAAAAACCACAAATTTCAACTCAATATCAATGGCATCGTCAGGTAAGGTCCGCCCGGTTAAAGTTGCAAGTGTTGGAGTACCGGTGATGGTAACATTCAACACATCAGTTGCCAGGTTGGTAGTAAGCGCTGTTGGATCCCAACCCAATGCATTGGTACTGTAATTAACATACGCAGGGTTTTTTGATTTTAAGAATCCATCAAGCGCTACTACATTCGCAAGGAATTTAGGCTGGAAAATAGCGCCTTGCGCAGATGGCGTTGTTGTATTGAAACCATCTTTATCTGCAGATCCGTTAAATACGGTGTTGATAGCGGGCCTTCCCATTTGGTCCTGTTGCTGGTAATAAACGGTTGCAGCAGGAGCCGGGTCATCACTTTTCTTACATGATGTTGCGATCAATGTACTTCCAAGTACGATCGCTATTAATTTGATTGTTGTCTTCATTGTTATAAGTTTTAAATTTTTTGAGCCTGCCTGGGCAGGGAGGTTAATTAGATTTTCTTTTTGGTTTCTACCCATACATTGATCGAAGCAGCTCCGCCTAATAAAGATTTAGGAACTTCTACAACAACACTTAAAACATTGCTGCCGGCAAAAGTATCAGATGCGGTACCGGGACCAGGGCCCGCAGGTAAAAATCCAATAGCAGTTCCTGCAATGATCTTTTTGTATTGGTTCAGGTCAAAGAAGAAAGGATCATCTCTCGGGCCTGCAAAAACCTGTAAGCCACCACCTGTTCCAATTACGGCAGAACCGCCATAAGCTGTTACTACAGCAGAAGCTGTTACGCTTCCTTCCAGTTTACTCCTGGTGCCTGTTTCAGAAGGCGCTGCGGGTCCGTAAACCTGCATAGTGTTTGAAGCTGCATCATACTTACACTGGATAACAAGGTCTTCCTTGTTATCTTTTGTTGCAGAATTATCAATGTTAAATTCAATGATCGTGTTCTCATCAAATTTAGCTGCGGCTGTACTGCCGGGAGCCAGTAACCCCTGTGTATTGGCAACAAATACAAGATTACTTGCATTTGCTCCCTGGAATACATAGAGGTCTGTAATATCTGATGATTGACCGGTAACGGCCGGGGCATCAATATGGTCTGCAGCATAGATGATACCGCCGGTGATGAGTGATGCTACCGCAAAGATGGATAGCATGATCTTGTTTCTTTTCATGTTAATTGTTTTTAGATTAATAGAATTTTTAGTTTCCCGTCGCCAGGTTGACAACACATTCAATTACGGTAAATAGAAAACCTTGGATTTAGTTTAACTATAAAAAATCTTAAAGCCTCTTTTAGTAAGCCGATTAATATCTTTATTTTTGAACATCATTGTTAATTCCTTCATTTTTAATTCTTACTTGAATATGGCTTATTGGTTAGTGAAATCAGAACCCTCGGTTTACAGCTGGGATATGTTGGTAAAAGAAAAGCAAACCTGCTGGAGCGGCGTACGTAATTATGCAGCACGTATCAACCTGCGGGCAATGAAAAAAGGCGATGAGGTTCTATACTATCATAGTAATGAAGGAGTGGAAATTGTAGGCATTGCTAAAGTTGTAAAAGAAGCATACCAGGATCCTACCACAGATGATGACCGTTGGGTGGCAGTAGATATCAAAGCGCATAAAAAATTAAAGAAGCCTGTTTCGTTGAACCAGTTGAAGGCAGACAAACGTTTTGCAAACATGGACCTGGTGAGATTGGGAAGGCTAAGTGTACAAACTGTAAAGCCGGAAGAGTGGGAGATGGTGATGAAACTGGCGGGAGAAAAATAATAAATATCGAACAGGGAACAAGGAATATTGAAAGATGATCGGAAGCGACTTCAGAATTCGATATTCCTTGTTCAGTATTCCCAGAGCTTTGTTTTTCCTTTAACATATAATTGCGGTTACTATTTTTATGCAATTTGTATCAATGAGTATCTAATCACTCTAAACTTATTGTTATGAAAACAAAACCTTTTTTGAGGGTCGTTATCCCTATGCTCTTCGCTATCTCGTGTAACCAAGGCGGAGAGCATAGGGACACGTCAGACAAGCAGTACCTTATCGAAACGTTAGAAAAGACAGTTGCCACCGATTCTGCTTCTTCACCCGCAAGCCCCAAGGCCGACTACAATACAGAAGAATACGGCAATATTATTGAGAACGATTTTCTTGCTGCAAAGGAAAACCCGCTTTCTACATTCTCAATCGATGTTGACCATGCGGCTTACAGCAATATCCGCCGCTTTATCAGGGAAGGATCATTGCCCCCGAATGGTGCAGTAAGGATAGAAGAAATGGTAAACTATTTTGATTATGATTATGCCCCGCCGCAAAATGATGATCCCTTTGCCGTGCACACCGAAATATCATCCTGCCCATGGAATGAAAAACATCGTCTCGTTCATATAGGGCTGAAGGGGAAGGAGATCATGAAAGATAAACTGCCCCCCGCTAATCTTGTTTTTCTTATTGACGTATCCGGGTCAATGGATCAGCCTAATAAACTTCCGCTTGTAAAATCCTCGCTCAACATGCTTACTGATCAATTGAGGGAAGAAGACAAAGTGGCAATTGTTGTATATGCAGGAGCGGCCGGGCTGGTGTTACCTTCCACCCACGGAAATGAAAAAACAAAAATTAAAGATGCCATCAATAACCTGGAGGCTGGCGGTTCAACAGCCGGGGCCGAAGGAATAGCGTTGGCGTATAAGATCGCAAGGAGCAATTTTGCTGTGGGCGGTAATAACCGGGTGATACTGGCTACAGACGGAGATTTTAATGTGGGCCTAAGCAGTGACGATGAATTGGTGAGCCTGGTGGAAAAGGAAAAGAAGACCAATATCTTTTTAACAGTACTGGGATTTGGTATGGGTAATTATAAGGACAGCAAGATGCAGCAACTGGCCGATAAAGGAAACGGCAACCATGCCTACATTGATAACGAGAGTGAGGCCAAAAAAGAACTGGTAAAAGAATTTGGCAGCACCTTATTTACCATTGCCAAGGATGTGAAGCTGCAGGTTGAATTCAATCCCGCCAAAGTGCGATCTTATCGCCTGATCGGTTACGAAAACAGGATGTTGAAAAAAGAAGATTTTAATAATGATGCAAAAGATGCCGGCGAATTGGGAGCAGGCCACTGTGTCACCGCATTGTACGAAGTGATACCCATCGGTGTAAAAGATGAGTTCACCACAAAAGTAGATGCATTAAAATACCAGGCTCAATTGACAAGCAACGCCAATAGCTCAACAGATGAGATCATGACGATCAAATTAAGATATAAAAAACCCGATGAAGAGATAAGCAAACTCATTGTACACCCGGTAGTTGATATGCATATGGCATTGACCAGCACTTCTGATAATTTTCGCTTTTCCGCAGCAGTGGCGGCTTTCGGTATGGTGCTTAGAAATTCCGCTTATAAATCCAACGCCAGTTACAAAAGCGTGATCGAACTGGCAGGATCTGCGAGGGGAACAGATAAGGAAGGATATCGCAATGAATTCATGGAGTTGGTAAATGAAGCGGCGAGGTTGACAAAGAAAGATTAAAATTGCAGACCAGAAGAATTAAGTAAAAAGTCAAAATTCAAAAGTATCCCTGAACTTAAAAGCTGTTCACTTTTGAATTTTGACTTTTTGACTTTTTAATTTTATCTGAAAATAACCGTACCCATTTGCCTTGTCAGTTCAATTTCCATTTGTTTCAGGTGCTGGTGGGTTTGTACTAAGATCATTTGGTCTTCTGCAAGCGTTGCTTTTTCAAGGTCACGCTGGTTCTCATCCATCAGCCTTTTTATTTTGCGCAGCTTTAAATAATTCAATGTTGAAAAAACTTCTTCAGCAAACAATTCCTCACGGGTGGCAATATGGCCTTCAAAATGTTCCTTCCAGTTGGGGCTTATCTCGTAATTAAAATCCATGATGCTCACCACCAATGAACTCATTTGCTGGTCTTCGTGGTATAAAAAATTCTTGGCAGTGGGCTCTATGCCTGCATCGTACCAGGCTTTATAAGTATGCAATATTCCCACCAGTTCTTTGTTGTCTATCAGTTCTTCCAGCTGGTTCTCTTCGATCTCTTTAAGAATATAGTCGGCAACTTTCAGTTCTTCGTTCCAGTTCTTTAATCCAAATTCCAACAGGCTCCTGATCATGGCCTGTTCATGTATCTCATCTTTATTAAAAAGAGAAATAACATCATCATCCATTGCAATGTTTTGCTCATTACTTATTGTTTCATTTGCAAAACGATCGTCACGGCTTACACGGTTCTCCTCTTTGTTAACTTTTTCCCTGATGAATTTATTCACCAGTGCATGCAAACCACTTTCTTCTATCTTTAAAATTTCGGAACATTGCTTTATATAATCCTGTTGTTTGGTAAAATCTTCGGTCTTATTGATCTTTGAAATTGTTTCAGCTATCTGGTTTACAACGATGGATTTTTTGGTACTGTCGTTGCCTGCATCCTGTAATGCAATGCCCAGCTGGAATAAGATGAAATCCTTTTTATTCGCATTTACAAAATTGATGAACTGAGCCGTGCCTACTTTATTCACATAACTGTCCGGATCTTCACCATCAGGTATTAAGACCAGTTTCACATTCAGGCTTTCTTCCAGTGCCAGGTCAAGCCCACGCAGGGCAGCTTTAATACCGGCACTATCACCATCATAAATAATAGTAAGATTATTGGTGTATTTTTTTATCAATCTTAACTGGTCAGGCGTAAGGGAGGTTCCGCCACTGGCCACCACATTTTCTATACCCGCCTGGTGCAGGCTTACCACATCGGTATATCCTTCTACCAGTAAACATTCATCTGCTTTATCAATGGCCTGCCTTGCAAAATACGACCCGTAAAGTATTTTGCTCTTTACATAGATCTCGTTCTCGGGACTGTTGATGTATTTAGGGGCTTTATCATTCTTCTTAATGATACGGGCACCAAAACCCAGTACCTTGCCGCTTTGATTGTGAATAGGGAAGATGATACGGCCCCTGTAATTATCATAGGCATTGCCATCCCTTACATTTACCAGCCCTGTTTTTTGTAAAAACTCCAGGTTGTATTGTGCGGCCAGCGCTGATTTGGTAAAACCATCTCTTGCGTCACCATTGTACCCCAGTTGAAATTTAGTGATGATCTCTTCCCTGAAACCACGTTCTTTCAGATAGCTTAAAGCAATATCCTGTCCTTCTTCTGAATTGAATAAGACATCGGTAAAATATTTTTGCGCAAAATTGTTGATGATGTATAAACTGTCGGCAACCTGTTGCTGCTGTTTAAATTCGGGGCTTGTTTCACTTTCCTCGATCTCAACATTATACTTTGCAGCCAGCCAGCGCAGGGCTTCCACATAACTGTATTTCTCGGCCTCCATTAAAAAACTGATGCTGTTGCCGCTTTTGCCACATCCGAAACATTTATAGATCTCTTTAGAAGGTGATACCGTAAAAGAGGGGGTCTTTTCATTATGAAAAGGGCATAGGCCGAGGTAATTAGCGCCTCTTTTTTTCAGTTTAATAAAAGAGCCAACTATTTCCACAATATCAATGCGGCTGAGAATCTGCTGTATGCTTTCCTGCGATATCAATCTTAATTATTGAGGCTGTAATTTACGCATGTTTCGTATAACAGCACATTGTTAAACTTTGGTAAAGAGCCTGCCATATGAAACATTGGCATAATTTATGAAAAATAATCGCAAATTTCATCTGTATATTAATACCTTTAACACCAAAATAAATTTTAAAAGCATGAAGAAATATTTATTAGTGATCAGTTTGTTTATGGCATCCTATTGTGCCAATAGCCAGGATCTGAAAAGCATAACATTGTACACCTATGCCAGTCAATTTGATAAGGCCAAAGTTGAAGTGGATGGTTTTTTAGCCAATGAAAAAAATGCCGCCAAACCAGAAGGCTGGTACTACAAAGCATATATTTATAATGGGCTTGGCAGGACACCGGGAAAGCCTGTAGCTGAAAGTAAATCATTGTATGTATCAGCATTTGATGCACTAAAAAAATATGTTGCTATCGACCCAAAAGTTCCGTTAACGATCGAAGAAAAAAATTCAACTGTATTCAATATTTATTATGGTATATATGACCTGGGCATTAAAACCTATAATGAAAAGAACTATGAAGAGTCTTATGACCTGTTTACAAAAGCCCTTGGTGTACATGATTATATTTATGATAATAAAATTACAGGCCCGAACAATCTTAAAGCAGCTGCACATGATACAGACCTGGTTTGGAACCTGGCTGTACTTGCCAATGAGCTGAAGAAAAAAGATGATGCCCTGATGTACTTTAAGAAAATTGCAGATGCCGACCTTAAGGATGAAAAATATGCTACCGCTTATGATGAACTGGTAATAAAATATAAAAAAGAAAAGAATGCTGCGGAATTTGCAAAGTACGTTGCTGCTGCAAAAAAGAATTATCCTGTTGATATCCCTTATTGGGAAATGAAGGAAATGGAATATGCACTGGATGGACTTGAAGATGAAGCTTTACTGAATAAATATGAAGAGCTGACTAAAGCCATGCCGAATAATTATATCGTTTTTTATAATTATGCCGTAGAAATCGATAAATATCTCAGCAGTAATGCTGCAAAAGCAAAAGATGCTGCTGCTGTAAGCGCTTACCGCACTAAGATAGAAGAATTATATAAAAAAGCAGTTTCACTCAAATCAACGCTGGAAGCCAACCTGCAACTGGCCAACCTGTACTACAGTAAAACATTTGATCTGCAGGAGCGTATTGCTAAAATAAAAGGAACCAAACCAGCTGAAGTAAAATTAAAGAACGACCTGATAGCTGAATCAAAAGCACTTTCACTGGCAAGCATTCCTTATGCCGAAGCTGCAGTAGGTTTTTTGAGCAAATTAGAAAAGTATAAATTTTCTGATAAATCCAATTATAAACTGGCATTGGAAATTTTAGGCAATGGCTATAAAGTAGCCGGCAATGCAGCAAAAGTTGCAGAGGTAGAGAAGAAAAAGCTTGAGGTAGAAAAACTGTAAAATTTAATTTTATAAATGGTATAAAAAAACCTCCTTTTAAAAGGAGGTTTTTTATTTGGGTAATTTTTTTATTGCCCGGCAATTCTTACCTGTATACCAGGGCCACCCATGCCGCCATTCTGCATATCCTTCATCGCCTTCACTTCAATATCTTTTGGTATTTCAAATTCCTTATCAGCAATATCTTTATCAATCAACAGTTTTGTTACTTCTACTGTCATGTGCCTTCCCCTGAGCATGTTTCTTTCATATTGCATAGGAAAACCATTCAGCAATTCCATACCACCTGCGCCTGATGTAAGGTTTAAACCGCCAAAGCCTCCTGCCAACCCGCCGGTATTGGGTAAATTCTGCAACTTAAATTCAGGACAGTACCACACTGTGGTAGTATCTGAGCGGCTAGACCTTGTAGCAATTATAAGAGCTTTTTTACAGGAAAACCCCGAGATCTTCTTACTCTCATCAATATAAACAACTGAATAGGTAGCAGGCGTATTTGAGGTTCCTCCAAAAGATACATTTTGTCCACCCCGGCTTTGCATCATGCTATCCATACGTTTACGCATTGCAGCCTGGTCTTCATCAGTTGCATAGGTTCCGCTTTTTTTGCCCATTACTTCTCTGATGGTTGTTGTGATTTTTTTTGAATTATCCCTGATAACCGTGGTACGCCCCATTTCACTTTCTGAAAATGTTTTAAGCATATCATTTTTTAACCAGGTAGTTGTTTTGGTTTCTCCATCACCACCAAAACGCATTACCCGTACTTCACCACCTCCATCGGCAGTACGCATATCCTGAACCTGGGTTTCCTCTGTTTCGGAAGCTACAATGGTTGTTTTAGTAGTGATCATTGCCTGGGTTAATAGTTTGGGTTGGGCATAAGCTACTGTACCAGTAGTTAAAAACAAAATGGTAATTATTCTTTTCATATTTAAGTTGATTAGTCGCCAAAAATACGAGCCAATTCGTAATATAAAAACTGCAATGTTTCTTTATGATGATTTTAACAAGGCAAAAAAATGCGGAACCAATAGGTTCCGCATTTTATGGATTCAAGAAATGTTGTTATAGTGGTGTACAACTGCAATAGTCAAATTTCATTCCCCAGTTACCGCCAGAGAGGTTAATGCGTATTCCATTGCCCCAACCTGTTTGTGAATCAACAACCTGGTTAGCTGAATTATATTTTTTAACAACGGCATGAGCAGCAATACAACCGCATTGTTCCAATGCTATCCTTGATATAGGAACCTGGTAAGTATAAGTAGTTACATTATTGTGTGCGCTTGTATACGGGAACTGACCAGGAATTGGGTTACCCGGGTTGTTTACCGGTATCAATGCACAATCTCCCACATATAAATGGGTTTGTGTTAGTACCCAGCCACCAGTGGTAGTGTAAGTAACATAAATGTAATTGGCATCATTGCTTACAGTTACAGTGCCTGCATCGATAGTTTGTCCTGCTATCAGTGTTACTTCGGTAGGAGTGCAATCACCAGGAACTTCCCTGCCGAATATTCCATCTCCGGAATTCCGGGGCTCCAGGTCTGTAGCATAGCGTTGTGTTTGTTCTGTTGCTGGTGCCGCTTGTTCAGTTGCAGCTGCCGGTGCAGTTAATTCAGTTTTTTTACAGGAAATAAAAACGGAAACAGATGCAAAAATGCACACTGGTAGTAATAATTTTTTCATAAGATGAATTGGTTTTTGAGTAAATAAAAATAAATATCCAATAGTGAATTCTTATTGCTAACGCCTTATTTTTTCTTTTTATTACTCCTTTAAAAGAAAAAGGTGAGAAATAGAATATTTACATTAAAATGGGAGAAAATTCAGTACTTTTTACTTAGTAAAACATTCCTATTTTGATAAGAAATCCGGTAATTTTTACTACACATAATTGTAAGGTTATATGTACAGTGAGCAGCCTTATTTGATCGTGAGAAGATAGCTGTAATTATACTAACAACTTCCCAATGCGTACCAGATAATTAAAAAGACAATGATGGTGCCTAAGCAACCTCCGCCTAATTTCTTGGCCCCGTAGCCGGCTATTAATCCTCTTACTAATTTGTTCATCTGTATCTTTTTTGGTTGATGAGATCGGTTAAACTACGCAATTAAATTGCCAGCAATTATCCCGAAGCAATTAGAGTGCCACGATACAAATGATGGATAAACAAGGTAAACCGGGATGGTTGAGATTATTATTTCTCTATCTTAAAGCCATTTGCATCAGCAAATTTCTTTTGGGCTGTCTGCATTGAATTCATAGCGGCCTGTTTGCCATTAGAGAGTTCTATTATTTTAGCCATCACTTTTTCTCTTTCGGTTTGATCAGCAGCACGGCCAAATTCCTTGTAACTGGTATACATGCTTTTGATAAATCCAAAATATTTAAGACAGGCTTCTTTAAAATTTTCAGCTTCCTTAACGTCAGGAACCGGGGCTTTTTTTATTTCATCTATCTTAACTTCCACCAGTTGTTCCATTTTTTCCCCGGCAACGGCAATACTGTCAAATTGCTCAGCTGCAACATAGCGCTCTACTTTATTCTCTGTAGCCGTAATATCACTTACCAGGCTCTTTTCTTTCTTTACAAAACTCTCACTGTAATCAAAGGCCTTTTTTTTATCACTACAGGAAGCAATACTGATCAAAAGCATGGTGGCAAAAGCTAATTTTTTAAGCATGGTAGTTGATTTGAGATTAAAAGTAATATTTGTTTTGAGTAAAGCCGGCAGGATATGGCAAATCGCTGTAAAAAATCAAAATTTTCTATTGTCCCATTCCATTATATTTGCCGTCTGACTAAAATATAGATAAAACCGTGCGTTTAAAGAGTTTAGAAATCAAAGGATTTAAGAGTTTTGCCGATAAAACCGTACTCAATTTTGATGAAGGTATCACCGGGGTTATAGGGCCCAATGGCTGTGGAAAAAGCAATATTGTTGACAGTATCCGCTGGGTGATAGGTGAACATAAAATAAGCAACCTGCGTAGTGAGAACCTTGAGAGCCTTGTTTTTAATGGTAGCAAAACCCGCAGTGCCAGCGGCATTGCCGAGGTTAGCCTTACATTTGATAATACCAAGAACCTGCTTCCAACCGAATTCAGCACTGTTACTGTAACCCGTAAATATTACAAAAGCGGGGAGAGTGAATACCGCCTCAATGATGTGGCCTGTCGCTTAAAGGATATCCACAACCTCTTCATGGATACGGGTATCAGTAATGACAGCTATGCCATTATTGAGCTGGGCATGGTGGATGATATCATTAAGGATAAGGAGTTCAGCCGTCGCAAAATGCTGGAGCAGGCAGCCGGCATTTCTATTTACAAAACCCGTAAAAAAGAAGCGAAATTGAAGCTGGATGCTGCTGAGCAGGATCTTGCCCGTATTGAAGATCTTTTATTCGAGATCAATAACCAGCTTAAGAGTCTTGAAAGCCAGGCTAAAAAAGCAGAGAAATATTTCGAAATAAAAACAGAATACAAGGAAGTAAGTATTGAACTGGCAAAAGCTGCACTGGAAGGCTTTAATGTTACTTACCACGAGTTGAATGAGAAGCAGAAAGCTGAAGTGGATAAGCGTATTGAACTGGAAGCGGCCATTGCAAAAGAAGAAGCTGCACTGGAACAGGAAAAGCTGGACCTGATAGCCAAAGAAAAAGCGCTGCAAACCATGCAGCATGCTTTTAATGAAATGCTGGATGCTGTACGCAGTAAAGAAAGTGAAAAAAGTCTGAGCAGTCAACGTCTCCAATATTTAAAAGAACGTGAAACAGGCTTAAATGAGTTTTTGCTAAAAGCAAGCGGCCAGTTAAAAGGGCTTGATGAAAGCATACAGTTTACCGGTAACCAGATAAGTGAAGATGAAATTCAGTTAACGCAGTTTGAAAGCAAACTGGTTGACCTGAAAAATGCAGTGGAAGAAAAACGTAAGGTTTTTGATGACAAGCGAAGCCATATTGATGAACTACGTAAACAAAGCCAGGCTTTACAGCGTGACCAGTTTGATGCAGAAAAGAAAGTGGCGGTTGCAGATACATCTATACAAAATTTACAACGAACTGTAACCCAGATACAGGAAGAGAAAACACAACGCCAGAACCAGTTGCAACAATTGGAACCGGAAAAGAAACAAAAAGAAGCAGAACTGGAGCAAAAGAAAACCGACCTGCAACAGTTACAGGATCATCATGAGTTTACCAAAGAGCAGATCCTGCAAACGCAGAATAAAATGGAAGGTCTACGTAATGAATTGGCTGCCGAAAGCCGCACTTTAGACAGCAAGAAGAACGAACACGACCTGTTGAAGAGTTTGATAGACTCGATGGAAGGTTACCCGGAGAGTGTAAAGTTTTTGCACAACAATACAGGCTGGAACCACGCAGCGCCATTGTTAAGCGATATCATTTATGTAAAAGAAGAATACCGTGCTGCAGTAGAGAATGTACTGGAGCCTTACCTGAACTATTATGTGGTTAATAATTTAGAAGAAGGTTTGCAAGCCATCCATTTACTGGATGACAATAAAAAAGGTAAGGCCAATTTCTTTTTGCAGGATAAATTCACTGATTTTGAAAACCAGCATCAGCCTGAAGGAACCATTCCTGCCCTGGGTGTTATAGAGATCGACAGCAAATACGCCAATCTTGCCAAACACTTACTGGGTAATGTTTTTATTGCCGAAAATGAAGATGCTTTACGCAACAGCAATGGGGCAGTGGTGCTTGAAAAAACCGGTAAATATGTAAAAGGAAAATATTCTCTCACAGGCGGAAGTGTTGGTTTGTTTGAAGGAAAGAAGATCGGTCGTGCAAAGAATTTAGAAAAATTAATTGAAGAGATCGTTGCACAGGAAGCGATTGTTACTGCCCTGAAAGCGGACATTCAAACCCACCACAACGAAGTGATCGCCTTTAACGAGCAATTAAAGGAAAATGCGATCAAGCAGATCCAGCAGGATATTAATAACCTTACCAATCATGTTTTCTCTTTACAAAACAAGATCGAAAATCTTTCTCACCTGGAAGAGACCAGTACTGCAAGAATTACAGAACTGGAAAGGCAATTGGAAGCCAATCATGCCGATATAGCCAGCACCAGGGAAATGCTGAACAGCTTTAATGCACAGATCAAAGAACTGACAGAGAAGATGCAGTTGATTGAACAGGATTATGCAACAGCAGAAGGAGATTACAATAAAGCCACCACAACTTTCAATGACAGCAACCTGCAGTTTACCAAACAGCAAAGCAAGGTGGTTTCTTTAAAGCAGGAATTTGAGTTTAAGACCAACCAGCTTAAAGACCTTACGCTTCAGATAGAAAGCAGCACAGCACAACTTACCGAAGCATCGGCCAGTATTACCGAAACTGCAGAACAGTTAAAGGAACTGGAAGCAATGGTTATTTCGATGCTCCACAATAAAGAAACTGAGGAAAAGGCATTGAATGAAGCTGACCAGCTGTATTATAACCTCCGCAATGCATTAACTGAAAAGGAAAATGAGATCAAGAGCAAGCTCAAATCAAAAGAAGGCATTGACACCTTGCTAAATGAAATAAAAGACAGGCTCAGTGATCTTAAACTGCAACTGGCAGGTATGAAAGAGCGCCTGAACGTGGAGTTTAAAGTTGACCTGGATGTTATCATTGATGAGCCACGTACAACCGATACTCCGTTGGAAGAACTGCGTGAAAAGAACGAAAGGCAGCGTAAGCGTTTGGAGAATATCGGGGAAATAAATCCTACGGCTATTGAGGCTTATACCGAAATGAAAAAGCGTTACGAGTTCATCCTTGAACAAAAGAATGACCTGGTAACGGCAAGAGAAAGCCTGATGTTGACCATACAGGAAGTGGAAGCTACTGCCAACCAGCAGTTCCTCGATACCTTCAATAAAGTAAGAGAGAATTTCCAGAAAGTTTTTAAAGCCTTGTTTACCGAAGATGATACGGCAGATATGATCATGGTTGACCCGGAGAATTTAGCCGAAACCAATATTGATATTGTTGCCAAACCAAAAGGTAAAAGGCCTTCATCTATTGGCCAGTTAAGCGGTGGAGAGAAAACATTAACAGCAACTGCTTTACTGTTTGCCATCTATTTAATTAAACCTGCACCATTCTGTATCCTGGATGAGGTAGATGCTCCGCTGGATGATGCCAACGTTGGCAAATTCACGCAGATGATCAAAAAGTTCAGTGAGAATAGCCAGTTCATCATTGTAACCCACAATAAGATGACCATGAGCGCTGTGGATGTTATTTACGGTGTAACCATGCAGGAGCCGGGTGTTAGTAAGTTGGTACCGGTTGATTTCAGGAGTCTGAATTAATGGATAATTGAATAGATGATAATGGATAATGTTTTCCTGGTTCAGACAGTAGTTTATTCGGCAGGAATTTTGTAAGTTATAGAATTATCAATTATCCATTTATTCATTATCAATTAAAATTATTATCATGGACGGTCAATCAATTATCATCATTCTTATTTTAGGTGCTTTAGCCGGCTGGCTTGCCGGCATGGTTTTCCAGGGCGGTGGCCTGGGATTAATCGGAAATATTGTTGTTGGTATTGTTGGTGGCTTTATAGGCTACTGGTTATTACCAAAATTAGGTGTACACATTAACACCGGCACAGGCTGGCTTAATTATGTTTTAACTGCAGCCATTGGTGCTATTGTTTTACTTGCTTTAATTAATATTATTTTTGGGCGAAACCGATCCTAGCATTTCACGAATTAACTTAATTACACGGATTACATGAATTGTTTTATAATTCGTGTAATCCGTTTTAATTTGTGTAATAAAATTAATTCATGATACGCACCATACTTCTCCTTACAGCCTCTAATATTTTTATGACTTTTGCCTGGTATGGAAACCTGAAAAACACCAGCCTCCCCTTATGGAAAGCTATCCTGATCAGTTGGGGTATTGCGCTGTTTGAATATATGCTGATGGTACCCGCCAACCGTCTCGGGTATGTAAACGGTTTTAATGGCTTCCAGTTAAAGATCACGCAGGAAATAATTACATTGGTGGTTTTTGCTGTTTTTGCAGTACTGTATTTAAAAGAACCTTTTCACTGGAAATACCTGGTAAGCTTTATTTTAATACTGGGTGCAGTATATTTTGCATTTAAAAAGTGATCTGTATTTTATTCAGTGGCATTTTTTTCCCGTTCGGTATTCATTTCTGTACTTTCAGCTTGTTTTAGCTTTTTATTATTTGTAATGCATATATTTTTGGGGTATTAAATGTCCTGCTTAAACCTGATACCTATGAAAGCCTATAACAATCTCAGCGAAAACGAACTCATTGAAAGCTACATGAATGGCGATTCAAATGCTTTTACACACCTGGTAAACCGCCATAAAAGCAAAATATTCACCTCTATTTTCATATTAGTTAAAGATCATTATTTAGCCGAAGATATTTTCCAGGAAGTATTCATCCGCATCATTGAAAGCCTTAAAAAAGGAGCTTATGTTGAGAACGGAAAATTCTTATCGTGGGCAGTTCGTATTGCACACAATATGTGCATGGATCATTACCGTAAAGTAAAACGTACACCAACCATTAAAACCAGCGATAATGCAGATATTTTCCAGGTATATAATTTTGCAGAACCTGGCATTGATGTTAAAATGATGGAGACTGAAAGGGATAATCATATTAAAATGATGATCGATAAACTACCACAGGATCAGAGAGAGATGCTCATATTAAGGCATTTTGCCGATCTGAGTTTCAGGGAGATCGCAGCATTGTCAGATATCAGTATCAATACAGCCCTGGGTCGCATGCGTTATGCATTGATCAACGTTCGCAAAATATTGCCGGAAGCACAATTAGCAACCTAAAACCAATAGTAGTATCTAAAAATAAAAGCCACAGCAAAATCTGTGGCTTTTATTATACTATACTTCCTTGTAAATACTATTCCCAAACCAGTTTACCAATTCTGCCGCCACCTCCTGAAAAATAAACAGCTTTCCCTTTCTTTGCCTTACGCACAGCATGAAAACTTTCTTTACTGATCCATGCCCAGTGTTGTCCTTCATCCGTACTGTGATCAACCCCGTTCAGCCCGCAACTGATCCAGTTTGTTTTACCAAGATATTCGACACAGCTGCGGTAACCGTGTGGACTAACAACAGGCTCTGTAAAGGTTTCGCCACCATCGGTTGTGATCACGCAATTTTTTGTAGTATCATCCTTGGCATTAAAATCTCCGCCAACAACAACCAGGCATTTTTTACTTTTCACCGCCAATGAATTGGCACCTGTGCTTTCTTTTCCTTGAATAATAGGCAGGTCAATTTTTTTATCCCAGATAAATAAGCGGGCACGTAAACCACCACTTACAAAAACGGGTTCCTGCTTGCTCAACTTACGCACATTGGTACCGCTGCTGGCAAAGAACGCTTCGCCTTTATCGGCTGTTGGAATATTTGCGGCAGCGAGGCCCTGCCAGTTTTCGCCGCCATCAAATGTTCTTGCGATAAAGATCTTATCACCCAAGGGATCGCCGATCACAATGCCACTTTGCTCATTCCAGAATTCCATGGCATCTAAGAACATTCCCCTGGTCGTATCTTTAAACACGACCCTCCAATTCTGGCCGCCATCGGTTGTTTTTAGAATATAAGCGGGGTCGGCAATGCCCATAATGATCGCTGTGTTTTTGTCAAATGCTTCTATATCCCTGAAATCGATCTTATCAAAACCTTTCACGGTTGTCCAGGCCCAGGTTTCACCACCATCAATACTTCGGCCAACAGACCCTCCGCTGCCACTAACCCAAACCACATCATCATTCACAACACTTAACCCACGTAAAGAGGCTTTACTGCCTGAGTTTAAGAGCTTTACTGTTTGCGCTTCTGTGGTTGTTGCAAAAGAAAGTGTAAGCAATAAAACACCTGTTAAATAAAAATGCCTGCTGGTTTTTAGTTTAAAGAACATCATGGCTTTCTTTGTTTATGGTATCAATATTTACAAAATATTCCTGCGACATACTTTGTTTCCTGCGTATCAGTTTCAATGAAAGCCTTACCGCCACAATGAAAGAGATCACGGCTCCTCCAAAGAATAGCCAGCCATTCCAGTCATTTTTAGGCAGGAATAAAAAGAAATCGAAAGTGCCATGAAAAAGAACCGGCCAGAAAATTGCCAGTCGCATATGTTTCTTCCTGTTTGCTACATCAAATTTAGCAAGCCCCACATGATAGCCCATGAGCACAGCAAATGTACCATGTGCCGGTACCGATAAGAACATTCTTAAAATTCCGGTACCCAATCCGTGCTGGGTTACATAACCAATATTTTCAATGGTGGCAAAACCCATACCCACCATTACAGCATATAGTATCCCGTCAAAGGGGTCATCAAAAGCCTTTCGCCGGTATGGAATAAAACGCAAGGCCAGGAACTTGCTGTATTCTTCACTTAAAGCAACGATCAGGAAAGAGAATACCGCAGTATATAAAATGCCTTCGCCCATCATTTGGTTAACGGGTTTTGTTAATGTAACCTGGAATATAAAAGGTGGTATAATACTCAGAACCCCTATAAAAAAGCTCAGCAGCATTAATCCCAGTGGCTCCCGGTTGTATTTATCTTTAAAATAAATAAACAGGCAAATTACGATTCCGGGGGCGATGGCAAGTGCTAATAATCCCATACGTAAAAGCGGTTTTTGTGTTACTTTTGACCAAGTTATATGTTTTTAACGATTGCCCAAACTAACAGCACATTTAAATGAGTTATAATTATTTACCGTTAGATAAAAATCCTACTAATTTTCAACAAATAAAAAACCTGTTGGCGCATGAGCAACTGGTATCTATAACCTTTGACGCACATGACCGGATAACCAAATGCCGCAAATACCTGGATGAGAAAATGGATAATTCCGATGCGCTTTTTTATGGTATCAATACAGGTTTTGGCTATTTACAAAATGTACAGATAGATAAAACACAATTGCAGGAACTGCAACGCAACCTGTTGATGTCACATGCCTGTGGTATGGGCGAAGAAGTACCGAAGGAAATTGTAAAGCTGATGATCGCATTTAAGATAAAATCGCTCAGCTATGGCCATTCAGGTGTGCAAACCGATACAGTTGAAAGGCTGATGGATATGTATAATAATGACGTACTACCTG
>Ga0193752_1000320_pt1 | contig 50073 bp, 45 predicted proteins | sample H1c1metaG_FD_144924 | JGI IMG/M metagenome (GOLD analysis project Ga0193752, IMG submission 144924) | Soil microbial communities from a riparian zone of the East river system, Colorado, United States - H1c1 | ecosystem: Environmental > Terrestrial > Soil > Riparian zone | place: USA: East River...
CGCATCGAGCAGACCGAGGGAAGGTTTAAATCCTGAGTTTGTCTTAGACGCGATTTCGGTGTCTATGTTTTTGATACGTACATTAAATTAAAAGATGATACAATGTTTTACCGCTTTTTCTGCTAAATATAAGCAGTGAATGTAAACGCTAAATTTCATATTAATTTAGCAGATATTATCAGTTGGTAATCGGTTTTTGCCTGATCTTTTAAATGTGGATCGGATCTCCTGATCCGATCATCGCGTCGGGAAAGATTTTGATTAAAGATGTAGATCGGATCTCCTGATCCGATCGCTATATTAGGGGAGTTTTTGACTAACTGTAATACCAAACCGCTTTGAAGATCAACGGATCAGAGATCCGTTGTACTGGCGGAAGAAGACGCCCCGCACTATAATAGTACAGCTGATTTATACGCTAAAACTTTTTTACTTGCACTCACGGTTATGGGTAGTGTTTTTGTAATACGGATTATATGTAACCAGTTCATCAGGAGAATTACCGGATAAACCGGATCAATCTCGTGCCACTTGACACCGAAATTTACGGATGATGGTCTTTTATGGTGATTGTTATGATAAGATTCGCCTAACATTAAAAAATCCACTCTAAGCAGGTTTTCTGATGTGTTATGCAATTTGAAATTGCGGTATCCGAATTTGTGTGCGAACCAGTTTATAATTGCACCATGAAATACGCCCATTGTAATTACTACAGGGAGTAACAAAAATAAAAATGGTGAAGTCGCAAATAAAATAAATATGGTTGTATAGATCAATACCCAAATGACTCTCGATAAAACACTGTTTGCGATCTTCTCAAAAGCAGGCCAGTCGGGGAGATTCTTTGTAAATTTTTCTTCAACGGTAATTTTGCCTTTGTAGATATCACGATAAAAGTTTCTCGTCCTCAGCATCATGCTGAACAGATTTGTGGAAAAATTTGGTGAATGCGGATCTCTCGGCGTATCGGTATACGCATGATGCATCCGGTGCATAATCGCATAAGCTCTTGGACTCATGTAGTGCGATCCCTGAGTGATGTATGAAAATATATAAAAGAACTTTTCCCAGAACCGGCTCATTTTAAAAGCGCCGTGAGAAGCATACCTGTGATGGAAGAAAGTTTGAGAAAACAGCGATAGGTACCATACGGCAATAAAAAATAGTATTATGAACATGATAAGATATTGGATCAGAAGAAAAATGTTAATTGAGAAAGCTATTGAAAATCCTGGGAGAGTGAATAGCTGAAGAAATTAAGATCTGAATCTGATGGTGATGTAATATCCTGAAGATAAGATTTTTTTTGTTAACAAAAGCATTAAATCGTGCTTCAAAGCCTACAAGGTTTCGCAATTTGTGAGACAATTTTGCAGTTACGGTAACTTCTTTGCATCCGTCTTCTGACCATTTTGATAAAACACAAGCTTATCATTTGAAAACTCCATTTTTGCCTCAAATTCTTTGACAAAAAACATCGTGACGCTTTCAGGATAAATAGCGAAGGCCGGCTGATTTGTTGCTTGTGCAAACAGTTGATTTTCTTTAACAGATATTGTAATGATCATGTCAGGACTTAATTGATACCTGCCCGTGTATGATGTAAGTAATTTGCTCTCAACGGGCTGAATTTGTTTTACTACCGGGTTATAAAACTCTTTCCAGTTATAAACAGTAGCAACGCTGTTGATGATCTCATTGAGAATTGCACCGTTATCAGAGTTTACCATAACAACTATTCCATTGCCATTTTCAAGATCACCGAAATACTGGCATCTGAATCCTTCGTTGGAACCGCCGTGAGTGAAATAAGTCGCATTTCCTTTCTTCACAATAAAAACGCCTAATGCTGCATCGCTCATCACGGGGTTTAACCTTTGGAGAGTGCTTGCTTTCGACAGTACTTTTCCTGATTTTCCCTGGAAAGCAAGCTGCGTTTCAATAATGTATTTTGCAAGATCTGTAGGATTTGTCCAAAGGCCCGCGGCAGCCTGTTCAGGATAAACATGGTATTTACCTTTTACTGGAGTGCCATCTGCTGAATAGCCGGTTGAAAGCAAAGCCGCTTTTGCAGCTGGTGCCGGATAACCGTAAAAGCTACCCGTCATCCCCAGGGGGGCAAGTATTTTTTCATTCATATATTTTGCATACGAAGTTTTGGTTTGATCTGCAATCATAACCTGGGTAATTGTTGTGCCGCCACCGGAATACTGAACCTTTGAAGAGGGTGCAAACTGCGATCTTACAGCCTTCGTATTCGCCGGGCTGACGCCATCAAGTATCTGATTGACTGAAGGAAATTTGTCGGTAGGCTCATATCCGGGGAAGCCATGCACAGTGAGACCAGCAGTGTGACTTAAAAGATTTCTAAGCGTTATTTTTTTATTTCCGGAAACTGAATCATATGGAAATTTCCAGCTCGTCAGATAGTTGTTGATATCTGCATCAAGATCGAGTTTTTTCTCCTCAACCAGTTTCATTGCTCCAACACCGTTAAGCGACTTGCTTATTGATGCAGCCTGAAAAAGTGTTTTAGTGGTGACTGGTATTCTTGATTCATTGTCTGCCAGGCCGTAGGCTTTAACCCAATCGATTTTAAAATTCCTGATCACCGCAACACTGACTCCCGGAACGTTATAAAATTTCATGCGCTGTTGCAGATTAAAAGGATTTTCGCCTTCTATTCTGATGCCACCTCCAAGGTTGTTTTCAACTTTACTGATCCTTTCTTTAACGTCTGCAGGATAATCTGACTGAGCAAATAATTTACCGGATAAGCCGGTAATGATAATGATCAGTAATGCAATGACTTGCTTCTTACGGGAAGAAAAGGGATTCATACAGCTTGATTAAAGGTTACTCTAAATATAAGACTACCAGACGAAATCAGACTAAAAATATGAAGACCGGTTGTTGTAAGATCCTTAGCTAATTATTATTTCTCACCAGATACTATATAACAATGAATGACCCTATTATACACGAATGACGTTATTGTATACGAATGGTGCTAATGTAAACGAATGGTGCAACACTAACCAGTTAGCTGACCATAATACTGGAAGATGAGGGGTTTTTATTTATTACCATTAAGAGGCTTTCCGCAATTTTTTGAGTAATCCTGCCAGGCGTTCCATCACCCACCTGGTGATTATCGATCTGTACTATCGGCAGAATGTTTTTCGTTGTGCTTGTCATAAAAATTTCCTTTGCGTCATAAACATTATCAAGCGTGATGGCCACCTCTGTAATTGAAAAAGGCACTTCGAGACTGAGAACTTTGCCCCTGATAATTCCATTCAAAACATTAATTGACGGGGTAAGTACCTTTTCTTCTTTTGTAACAATGAAGATATTAGCGCGGGGACACTCAGTGATCAGATTATTGTTGTGATACAAGACGTCCTGTGCATTATGTTGTTTGATAAAAGGTTGTAGCCAGACGGCCATCAGGTAATCAATAGATTTAACAGCTGGCATTTGTCGCTGATGCTGATGTGTTACTATTTTAATTCCTGTTCCATATCCTTTGGACTGGTACGAAGGAAGCGGAGATTGCGTGATAATCAGGTTTGGACTACCTAAACTGAAGCCATCAGCAGAATCACCGCCGGTCAGTGTTAATTTTATGCCTGAGTCAGGCATCTTATTAATATTCATCAGCTCGTGGATTTGATCCTTCAATTCAGCATCGCTGTATTTCAGCTTGAGTCGCATTGATTCTGCAGATCTGTAGAACCTGTTAAGATGATCATCCAGAAAAACAGGTGTATTATCCAGGATCTTAAAATAATCAAAGATCCCATATCCTCTTTGCAGTCCAAGATCACTCACGCTGACAGATGCCTTACTGATAGGAATCAATTCACTGTTAATGATGCAATTAATAGTACTCATTTTTTTATCCGGTTATATTTCGTCATGATAGATAATACCTTGTCGACAGGTAATGCTTCCATTTTATGCCCTTTAAAGCCTGTCATTGAGGTGGCGGCAAAAATTGAATTAATAATAGCCTCCTCAGTTGCTTCAATTGCTGCCATAAATAATGGCGAAACATATTCGTTGTGCAGCAAAGGTTGTTTCATCATGGGTCCGGTCGGATTATGCAAAATACGGACTGAATCATTAGTTGAAAATGCAATGATGTAATCGCCGCTGCCATTGGATGCAATTCCACCCGTCTTGGCCAGACCCATAAATGCGCGTTTGGCAAGACGTTGCAGGTTCCGTGAATCCAGTGGCGCGTCTGTTGCAACCACGATCATGCATGATCCATCTACATTATTGAGAAGCTGATTACTAAAGTCAAATTTTCCTAATTCTTTACCAACGGGTACGCCAGCTATTTCCAAAACACCACCAAAGTTCGTTTGTACAATAACTCCAATCGTGTATCCACCCAGATTGGCAGTAAGTTTTCTCGAAGAAGTTCCAATGCCTCCTTTGTATCCAAAACATACCGTTCCGGTTCCTGCACCTACATTACCTTCCTGAACTGCTCCCGTCCTGGCATTTAGTATGGCGGTTATAACATCCTGTTTGCGAACATGTTTCCCACGAATATCATTGAGCCAGCCATCATTTGTTTCCCCAACAACGGCGTTGACGGACTGAATGTATTCGTTGCGGGCTTCGTTTAACGTATAATCGGTAACAGCATCCATAGCCACCGGGACGCTAAGTGTGTTGGTTAACACGACTGGTGTTTCTAGTGTGCCCAGTTCGGTAACCTGGGTACTACCGCTGAGCTTTCCAAAGCCATTACCTACGAAAATAGCAGCCGGCACTTTTTGTTGAAAGATGTTTCCCTGGTATGGAAGAATGACAGTAACCCCGGTTCTTACTGAGTCGCCTTTTATTAATGTGGTTTGTCCGACTGCGACACCCGGTACGTCGGTTATTGCGTTCAACCTGCCAGCGGGCATGACTCCAATAATGATACCATGGTCCCTGGCTCTTTTTGTAGCCTGAGCCGAAGCGACAACAGCACAAAAGAAGAATATCAAAACACAAACAATTTTAGACATACCGGAGAATTGAAAACAAATATATTACAGATGATTGTCTAAGATCCGGAATATTTTATTCGGCTTAATGAATAAATTCTCAATCTTATATCGCTACTCGGCGACATATCCGGCTAACGAATAAAGCTACGCTATAGAATATATTCTCAGCTTTATTATCTTTACTCAGCAACAGTTCGGACTAACGATTCACAGAATATCGCCACATCTTCAAGCCCTGGACGTTAGCGGTAATGCAAAAACATCGCAATTTATGGTTTACAATATTTTAAATGGAGATTCTCTTGCTTGCAATTTCCCTGACACTAAAATTGAAGGAAATATAATCGTTGTTAGAGAAGGTTTGATAGATGGAAATTTATCAGGCGACAATCTACATGATTTTTGGCAATCAAGAGCTAAATACATGGGGTTGACAGAGGCTGAATATCGTGACAACGTTATAATTGAATTTGAAAAACTAATGAACGCTCCTGACAGTTCCGAATTCAATCTTTGGTTTGAGTATGATTTATTTTGTCAGGTTAATATGTGGTTTGTTATTTCAATTATCAATAATTTGTCAATAAAGAAAAAAGTTCATGCTGTTTATACTTCCTATTTAGACAGAACCAGCAAACAGTTTTGGAATGGTTTTGGACCTGCAGATTCAAGTGAGCTTACAATTTGTTTTGCTGATAGAATTCTTTTAAGTAATGCTGACTTACAATTAGGACAGGACTTGTGGACAGCTTATAAAAGTGAGAATCTTGAGGAATTAGTTCGTCTTGCAAAGAACCAATCTTCTGCTTTTCCGTATCTGCAAGAAGTAATTAAAGCTCACATTGACCGTTTCCCAAAAGACGGAAAAATGGGAAGACCTGAAAAGGTTATTGAAGACATAATACAAAATGGCACTACCGACTTTAATAAAGTATTCGAAGAATTTTGGAAGAGAGAAAGTATTTATGGGTTCGGCGATATTCAATTAAAATATCTTTATGACAAAGTAATGTACTATCGCTGACAAACGGTTTTTCGGCAGTGGGGGATTTATTCAAAATTTTTTTAAACTTTGTCTAATGCATACTACAAACTATACCGATACATTTATCTCAGTTGCTGATGATTGTCCCGTTACCACTGCGGAAGTTCCGACACCCCAGGGCGATAAGCCAACAATAGCCAGCCTGCAATACAATATACTGCATAACAATCCTTATAAATTTGATTCGGATGATGTGATCTTTAATACCTATGCGCTGAAAAACGATCTTACAAAAAAGGAAATGCCTGCTGAAAGAAAAAAGTTCTTTTCAAAAGGGCAGGCATGTATACGTTCATCACCTTTAACCAAGCGTTATGGTTGGGGAGTTCATAGTGATGATAAAGGTAAAATTGCGCTTTATGCCCTTGAATCCCCGGAGTATAAAAAGATGTTGAAGGATAAAAATCTGATGCAGGTCAAAGCTATGCGTTCAAAGAAAGCCTAACCTTTCAATCGTAACCGTAAAGTGTTGCTCATTACCTGAACCGAATTTTAAATCAGTTGACGGTCTTTCTTCGTGAGCCGTGAAAAGACCATCACCGGGTCGGCCACTCAATTTACCCGATTCACCAGGCTTCTGATTTGAAATGCTTCTTTTGGTGCCTTGTTCGGCTTTGGAATTCCTGATCGGCTCTTTATATCGTTCTGTCGTGTCAGCTTTCACACACCCTGATCAACTTTAGAATCACAGAGCGGGTAAATAAAGGCGTCCGATCCGGCGACGGTCTTTTTCACTATATCACTAATCTAAGATTGTTGATCTGGATCTTAAAAACCGCATTTGATATCTGTATTTGAAAGTAGTATTTGACGGTAATTTGTAGTTCATTATTAAATACCAAACAGCACGATGAAAAAGCCGATCAGGAATTCCAAAGCTGAACAGGGCACCAACAGATGCAGTAGTTTGGAAATCGGACTAAACAAGCTTTGAATGAAAAACCTGTTGAACAGGCGGGAGAGCATTCCTTTATTTGGCGCCTCTTTTGCCGCAACCGCAACCAGATGAGACTTCGCATGAAGGCGGCAAAATCAGCGACAAATAGAGGAATGTCTTCCCGCCAATCGAAACGGTTGAAAATTAAAAGCCCAACTCTACGATTTCTCAAACTGATATAACAGGGACAGATTTAGAAATCCGGATCATGATCATGAGCGCCACTTGAATTCACAAGCGCCGGCTTCGCAAATTTTATAATCCCAATCCATTTGAGCAAAAGAATAACAGGGTAGGTAGGATCCACTTCATGCCATTTCTTTCCGAAATTAACCGAACCTGGAAACTTGTGATGGTTATTATGATAAGATTCTCCCATCATCAATATATCAACTTTTAATAAGTTCATTGAGGTATTCTTCACTTTGTAATTAATGTAGCCAAACTTATGAGCGTACCAGTTGATTATAGCACCATGAACCACGCCCATAGAAAATACAATGGGAAGAAGTAGGTACCACCACCATGAAGTAGCGAAGAAGTAAAAGAAGGCAACATATAAAATGATCCATACAACCCTGGAAATCGAGGAATGTGCGAAACTGTCGAAACGTCGCCATGTTGGAACGTTTTTCGTGAAACGCTCTTCGATCACTGTTTTACCCGTGAATATATCGCTGTACACTGAATGTGTTTTAAGCATCATATCCATTACATTCTTGGAATATACCGGTGAATGTGGATCTTTTTCAGTGTCGGTAAATGCATGGTGCATCCGGTGCATGACACCATATGCCCTTGGGCTCAGGTAGGATGAACCCTGGGTTATAAATGTAAAAACGTAGAAGAATTTTTCCCAGAATCTATTCATTTTAAATGAACCATGCGCCGCGTAACGATGGAGAAAAAACGTCTGAGAGAATAAAGAAAGATACCAGAGTACGATAAAAAAAATCAGAATAGTCATTTATATTGAATTGTTCAAAGTCGTGTCGTAAAACAAATAATTGTTGCAAATTGCTAAGCGCTTGTTATTAATTTTTAGGCGCCTGGATTTGTTGTAACAGGGTGCAAAATTAGCCATTCTTTCCTTTAGAAATACAAGGAAATTAAATTAGGTAAGGCTTGAGAACTAAGGAATTGCAAAGAGTGGCAAAAAAAGAATTTTTAAATGGAGGGATACCGGTCAGCAGCAAACCATCAAAAAATGCTGAAACTTAGCAGCGCGTTACTCAATAATAACTACTGAAACTCCTTTTTGTTGCCTGATGTGAGTAAATACCCGGACATAGTGCTATAGCAGCTCGTTTTTAACAATACCAACAATACCAACAATACTAACAATACATTTTAAAGGCTTTCCAGCACTTTTTCCATCTTCATACTTCGTGAACCCTTGATCAGCAGGGAGCTGCCTTCAACAGGCTGTTTAGCCAGCCAATCAGCTGCTTCTTCCGCTGAGTTATATGTTTTATAAGGTGAGGTTAATTTGGTGAAATCACCTCCGACGAGTACTACGTCGGACCATTTGTAGTTCGTTAACAAATTAATAATTTCCTGGTGTTCCTTTAAACTCCCGGAACCGAGTTCGGCCATTGCGCCGAGAATCAGGATTTTTTTGTTACCCTGAATATTAGCAAAATTTTCAATGGCAGCTTTCATGCTGGATGGATTGGCGTTGTAAGCATCGAGGATAATGGTTGCTCCATTTTTTTTGATCAGTTGAGAACGACTGTTGGATGGTGAATAATTTTCAATCGATTGGCGAATAGCTTCGTCAGGCACTTTAAAATATTTACCGACTGTTATCGCGACAAGAACATTTGGGAAATTATAGTCACCGACAAGTTGCGTATTGACGTCTTTGAAACCAATGCCGGAAGTCATCGCAACAGATAAAAAAGTTTTCTGTGGATTTACAGTTCCGGTAACAGAGGCGTTTGTGGTTCCATAAGTAATTATCTCGGGAATGCCCTTACTCATTTCCCGGAGATATTCATAATCCCACATTATAAATGCGCTTCCGTGATGTGCTTTCAGATAATCATATAATTCACCCTTGCCTTTGCGGACACCTTCAATGCTGCCAAAACCTTCGAGATGTGCTTTTCCGCAGTTGGTAATGATGCCGTGAGTTGGAAGGGTGTATTCACAATAGCCGGCAATTTCTTTCAAATGATTTGCACCCATTTCGATCACCGCCATAGCTGCATCGAAACGCACGCTGAGGATCGTTAATGGTATACCGATATGGTTATTCAGATTGCCTTTGGTTGTATAACAGACATGCCTGGCCGAAAGAATGGCGTGTATCAGTTCCTTGGTCGTAGTTTTGCCATTGCTGCCGGTTATGGCAATAAATGGAATGGTAAATTGCTGCCGGTGGTGTTTTGCAAGGTCCTGTAATGTTTGCAGAACATCTTTTACAATGATGATCTTTTCGTTATCTGCGAATAATTTTTCATCGGCCACAATATAGGCTGCGCCTTTATTCAGGGCCTGCTCTGCAAATTCATTTCCGTTAAAGTTAGGGCCTTTTAATGCGAAAAAGATATCGCCATCTTTCAGGCTACGTGTGTCCGTTTGAGGCGATGGATATTTGAGATATAGCTTGTATAATTCTTCGATGATCATGATTGTAAAGTTAAGGAATGTATTGTAGTGTGGAGTGGATCTCCCGATCCGCTCTCTTGTGCAACGGATCTCCGATCCGTTGATTCGCAAAGCGGTTTGGTGTTGTATAACTCCTGCAAAGCCAGAGCGGATCTGGAGATCCACCCCACAAGTGTGCGGATCTGGAGATCCACACCACATTAAAAAAGCCATCCGCAGCGGCGGATGGCTTTTTTAATAAAATATTAAGCAGTTACTTTTTTCTGTTGTTCTGTCGGCGGACCTTATAGTTAATACCGGTTTTACGGCCATTACCTTCAGGGCTACCAAGACGGTCCATTGCGCAACGGAAACCGACTGTGCTGCTAGCCTGATCTTCTTCAAGGAAGCGACGTGTACCTGGTGAAAGGTAGTAAGGACGATCGTTCCAGCTACCACCTTTAATAACTCTTGATTTATCACTGATCAAAGTAGTAAGACCATAACCGCGACCTGCAGTTGAATCATAACTAACTCCAAGGAAAAGTGAATCACCATCCAGGTAGTTAATTACATTACCTTTTTGATAGTTACGACGATTCTTGCTTTCTTCATCAGTAACATATTCTCTTTTTACACGACCAAGGCTGTCTTTTTCAAACTCACCATCAGCTGTTTTAAAATCTTTTTCAAATTTATTACCACGGAAAGGAGAAACATCATCCTGATCAACCGGAGAAAGCGGACGATAAACGTCACCAACCCACTCGTTCACGTTGCCTGACATATTATATAGGCCAAAAGCATTTGGGAAGAAAGCGTCAACAGGTGCAGTGTAAACAGCACGGTCATTCAAACCACCGGCAACACCCATGTTATCACCATTACCTCTTTTGAAGTTGGCGAGGAAAGTACCCTGCCAGCTGCCACGGCGGCTATCACGTAAACCGTTTACATTCTGGCTCCATGAATAAACCTGTTTGTTTGTGATCAACTCTTCACCACGTTTGCCTTCTTTGCGGCTTGGTGAAGGATTCTGACCTACAAGAGCCCATGCAGCATATTCCCACTCAGCTTCAGTTGGAAGGCGATAACCCGGTAACAGGATACCATCTTCAAAAGTTACCTGAGCACGTGGAGTACCATCTGGATTCTTAAGAGGATTCTTTTTTGAACGTACGCCAGGACCCGGTGTAGGAGTAGTCAAGCCCAACAGGTATGATTTTGTGTTGAAGCTTTCTCCACCCTGACCCTGAATATTTTTCAGTGTGTTTTTATTAATGAATGCTTTGTCGATCAACGCTTTTTCATTTACGCGATCTGTTCTCCAAAGACAGAAATCAGAAGCTTGTCTCCAGGTTACGCCAACTACAGGATAGTAATTGTATGATGGATGGCGGAAGTAATATTCAACCATCGGCTCATTGTAGGCCAGTTCGCTTCTCCAAACCAGTGTATCAGGTAACGCACCTTCGCGAACAGCCCTGTACTCATCGCCTTCAAATACATTATTAATCCAGTACAGATACTCACGATAGTGAATATTTGCTACTTCGGAACGATCTATATAGAAAGAGTTCACCGTTTTACGTGTGGGGATATTATTCCAGTCGGACATAACATCTTCTTCGGTTGCGCCCATCTGAAAGGTACCTCCCTGAACAAATACGAGGCCGGGGCCGGTACGTTGTTCTTTTTCACGGGATACCTGATAGCCGCCCATATTTTTGTCGTTGTAATTCCAACCAGTAACGTCGGAAGACTCCTTTTTCTTTCCGAACAGCTTGCCATTCTTACAGGAAGAAGTAGCAACAGCAGTGCACGACAGGAGGATGAATAGGTTTTTCAGGTTCATTTGATAACTTTTTTGCCTTTGGTTCAATGATGTTAAACGCCGTATTAAAACAAATATTGTAAGATTCCCAGCAGTTTTTTTACGAGAGTTGAGGTTACGCGAATATAGGAAGAATCCCGAAAATTCCAGATGCGGAAATAGCCTTACTGCATTAAAAATGAACTATTTTTGGCCGTAATGACCCTGCTAACGAGAACCCAATGGCTGACTGCTGGCTTACTGGTTTTTTCCAGCTATACCGCCTTTTCACAACGGTCATATACTAATTCTTCCGTGCTGGCTTCCGGGAACTGGTACCGGATCGGAGTAAAAGAAGCCGGAATCTACCGGATTGATATCCCATTTCTCAATAAACTGGGCTTAAATACCGCCAATCTGGCCTCCTCAACCTTCAGGCTTTTCGGAAACGGTGGAACTATGTTGTCTGAAGATCCCGGCACACGCATTACAGACGACCTTATCGAAAATCCAGTCCTGATTGAAGATGGTGGCGACGGCGTCCTGAACGGGAACGATTATATTCTTTTCTACGCGGATGGCCCGAATACATGGATAAAAGACTCCATAAACAGAAGATTTAGTCATATTAAGAATATTTATACTGACGAGGCATCCTATTACCTCAGTTTCGGGGGCGGCGGCAAACGAATTGCTGCGAATAGCGTCTCACTGAGCCCGAATGTTGAAATAACCGGATTTGATGATCATTATTTTTATGAACTGGATACTGTCAACTTCCTCAGCAGCGGCAAACAATGGTTCGGGGAAGAATTCTCCAACACCCCGGGTAAGTCACTCAGTCTTAGCTTCAATGTCAGTTTTCCGAACATTATTCCGGGACCGGCTTCCCTCGCAACCAATTTGCTGGCGCGATCGTTCAATACCGGCAGTCGGTTCAACATACGCATCAATGGCCAAAATTTAAGGCAGGTAGATCTGCCGCCGGTCGGGAATCGGATTTATGATGCTTTCGCCAAAACTGCTAGAACAACCATCGATTTTTCAGTAAGTGCTGCCGCAGTGAGCCTGGGATTTGACTATACGCCTGGTGGTTTCAACTCGCAGGGATGGCTCGACTGGTTCGAAGTCTTTGTGAGGCGGCAACTTTCAATGAATGGAACGCAACAATTACTGTTTCGCGACTGGAATTCCGCGCAGCCCGGCAATAATGGTATGTTCAGGATCAAAAATGCTTCCGCCCAAACGCGCGTCTGGGATATTTCAAATCCATTGAATCCAATTAGCATCACTACAACACTCACCGGTGAAGAAATCCGGTTTACCGCCGACTGCAGCCATTTGAAGGAATATATTGCGTTCAACAATACCGGTTTTCTTGTGCCCGTTACAGGAGGAAAAATTGAAAATCAAAATCTTCACAGTAGTTCTTTTACTGATCTCATCATTATAACACATCCAACTTTAAAGGCCCAGGCAAACCGACTGGCACAGTATCATCAGCAGCGGGACCGGCTAAGAACATTAGTTGCGACAAGCGATCAGGTCTTCAATGAATTTTCTTCGGGCGATCCTGACCCGGTTGCGATCAGGGATTTTGTGAAGATGTTTTATGACCGGGCGGGCGGTGATTCGACAAAAACTGCCAGGTACCTGCTATTGTTTGGTGACGGCTCGTTTGACTATAAAAAACGGGTAAATGGAAATACCAATTTTGTTCCTGTTTTCGAATCCGATGAATCGCTTTCTCCGCTGGAAACCTATACTTCAGATGATTTTTTCGGATTTCTTGACAATACGGACAATCTGCCCAATCCGGGCATACATCTGCTGGATATTGGAATCGGCCGCATTCCTGCCGCAACGGATGCACAGGCCAAAGCAATAGTGGATAAGCTGATCGCTTACACGAGTCCAAAATCGTATGGCCCCTGGCGCACTGAAATGAGTTTTGTGGCTGATGATGAAGATAATAATCTTCACCTGGAAGATGCTGAAACAATCGCCTCTGCTGTAAACGGAATTACAAAAGATTTTAATCTTGATAAGATTTATCTCGATGCTTTTGCGCAGGAAAGTGGGTCGGGTGGAAGCAGGTATCCACTTGTTAACCAGGCAATAGTAAATAAAACCTTTAATGGTAACCTGGTCTGGAACTATAGTGGCCATGGCGGTTCGCGAAGACTGGCGGACGAAGTAATTTTGGACCAGGATATTATCAACACTTTCAATAACCCCGATAAACTTCCGCTTTTTATAACGGCTACCTGTGATTTTGCCCCACATGATAATCCACTGGTAAGTTCCATAGGCGAGAACTTGTTACTGCGAGAAAAAACGGGAGCAATTGCGTTGATGACTACGACAAGGCTGGTTTTTGCTTTCAGCAACCGTATCATGAATGAGAACTATCTTAAGGCAGCCCTTCAACGTAAGGCAGATGGCAGTTACCCGAGCCTTGGTGAAGCGGTTCGTACAGCGAAGAATAATACTTATCAGTTCTTCACCGACGTAATCAATAACCGGAAATTTACCCTGATCGGTGACCCTGCACTCACCATCGGTTACCCGGTACAACAGGTACGCACAACCGCTATAAATGGTGTTGCTGTTGGGTCGGTTCCTGATACTCTCCGTGCGCTTTCTAGATATACAATAAGCGGAGAGGTAACTAATCTACAGGGAACATTGCTTGGTGATTTTAATGGAACTGTATATCCGGTTATCTACGATAAGGCGCAGAATATTTCAACATTGGCTAATGACGCGGGTAGTCTTAAGACAAATTTCATACAACAGAAAAACATCATTTTTAAAGGGAAAGCAACGGTATCCGGCGGAAAATTTAATTTTAATTTCGTGGTGCCTAAAGATATAAACTATCAGTTTGGCAATGGCCGGGTGAGTTATTATTCTGAAAATGGCAGCATCGATGGCGGTGGATCGCTTGAAAATGTGATAGTTGGAGGAACGGGATCGGGGTCTGATGATAAGGAGGGACCTGATCTGAAGCCTTACCTGAATGACGAAAAATTCATTGACGGCGGAATCAGTAATGAGCAGCCGGTATTTTTGCTGAAATTGGCTGACTCATCAGGCATAAATGTAATGGGTACAGGCACCGGCCACGACATGGTGGTTACGCTTGACAACGATCAGCAGAAAAAATATATATTGAATGAATTTTATTCCAGCGATAAAGACAATTACCGTCGCGGCGAGGTGCGATTCCAGCTGCCGAAACTGGAAGAAGGCCCTCACTCTTTAATGGTTAAAGCCTGGGACGTTGTTAATAACAGTAATGAGGCCACGCTTGCCTTTCGTGTGCAAAAACAACAGGGGATCGTGTTGGATCATGTGCTGAATTATCCTAATCCATTTACGACGCGTACTACATTCTGGTTCGACCACAACAGGCCAGGCGAAGAACTCCAACTAAATATTAGCATTTATACGGTTACAGGAAAGCTCGTAAAAACGATCCGGAATACAATATTATCATCCGGAACCCGTTCGAATGAGGTGGAATGGAATGGCCGAGATGAATATGGCAGCAAAATTGGTAGAGGGGTGTATATTTATCGGCTAAGTGTGAGAACAAGTGATGGCCAGCAGGCACATAAAATAGAAAAGCTCTATATATTGTAAAGAAATAGACAAATTTCAAAACAACAGGATAATTAAATTAACGTATTTTCGCCCACCATTTTAAACAGCTAACAGGCTTATCTACTATCGATTAGATTTTTACTCAATTATTTATTGGCTCCGGTACGGGATTTTTCCAGAAATATTCTGATCATCTCTGTATACTATAAAATTCAAACTGAACGTTTGTTCGGAGCCTGCCAAAATCAACTGAACAATAGTCAGGCTAAAATCCGACTATTAAAAAATCTAAATGGATGAAAAGAAAGACCTTCAAACTAGCTGGCTTACTGATGTTATTTACCGGATTAAACTCCGTTCAGGCCCAGGACGTTGATCCGATTAATGTAGTAACGACCGCAGTTCCTTTTTTACGAATTCCCCCTGATGCCAGAGCTGGCGGCATGGGAGATATCGGCATAGCCACTTCACCAGATGCAAATTCAGCATTTTATAATCTGTCAAAAACACCGTTTGCCAAAAATCCGTATGGTGTGGGGCTTACCTACACGCCATGGTTAAAAGATCTTGGCCTTAATGATGTTTATCTGATGGCATTGGCCGGCTATTATAAACTTGGTGAGGACGCAGCTTTATCTGCGTCAGTTCGCTATTTCAGTTTGGGTAATATTACATTTACTGATTACAATGCGATAGATAACGGAACTTTCCGTCCACGTGAGTTTGGCGTTGATCTTGGATATTCCCGGAAACTTTCCAGTAAGTTGGGCATTGGTATTGCGTTGCGATATATCAGCTCCAACCTTACAGGTGGCGGTTACTCAAACGGGTTAACAACGTATAAGCCAGGTACTGCTGTTGCCGGTGATATTTCTTTATTTTATACCGGTGCTGATGAGTCAGGGCAGGGATGGAATTTTGGCGCTGCGCTCAGTAACCTCGGTACAAAAATCGGGTATACTAATGACGCTACCCAGAGAGATTATATACCCGCAAATATTGGTTTAGGTACAACTTATACCAAAGTGTTTGATGAAAGCAATAAAATGACTTTTGGCCTTGACATTCACAAATTGCTCGTACCAACTCCTCCGCGGATGGATGGAGTTGATCCAGTAGTTGATTCTACAAATATTGCCAACTATCGTAATAAGACTGTTGTCAGTAGCTGGTTTAGTTCATTCGGCGATGCACCGGGCGGTTTTTCAGAAGAGCTGAAAGAATTTCAGGTTTCTTTGGGAACTGAATATTCATATAACGATCAGTTTTTTGTCCGCCTTGGATATTTTTATGAAGATAAAACCAAAGGCAACAGAAAATATTTCACAGCGGGTCTTGGTCTTAAATACAATGTTTTTGGATTGAACTTCTCTTATCTTGTTCCTTCGGGTCAGGGTGTAAACAGGAACCCGTTGTCCAATACTTTGCGTTTCGGATTGATTCTTGATCTGGTTAATAGCGAAGAATAGATATAGTATATAGAAATACGACAATATAAACTTAATATTAATTTACTTTTGAAGCGTTCCTGATACCAGGAACGCTTTTTCATTTAATTATTTCACATGGGTTTAAGAATTGGATCAGGAATAGATTTTCATCAGTTGGTTGAAGGGCGCGAATTGTGTATCGGAGGTGTAATGATACCTCATACAAAGGGTGCACTTGGGCACAGTGATGCTGATGTGTTATTGCATGCAATCTGCGATGCGTTACTGGGAGCCCTTTCACTGGGAGATATTGGTATGCATTTTCCGAACAATGATCCCGCTTATAAAAATATTGATAGTAAGATACTGCTGCAGAAAACATATGCGCTCATCAGGCAGAAGAATTACAGGTTAGTAAATCTTGATACAACGGTGTGTCTTGAAAATCCAAAGATCAAAAAATATAGCAATGGCATGCGTGTCGTGATTGCCGAAATATTACAAACTGACCTGGACAATGTTTCAATCAAAGCGACAACTACAGAGCAGATGGGCTTTGCAGGAAGAGAAGAAGGGTTGGTTGCTTATGCCACTGTTTTGCTGGAGAGTTTCTAAACTCCCCTCCTGCGAAGGAGGGGAAATGCCGAAGGCATGGGGGTGGTTGTTCTTTGGTATTGCAACTTAAAAGAGGATGCGAGTCCAGAACAACCACCCTCCTCCGCTAAAGCTACGGAGGTCAAAGCCCGCTCGCTACGCTCGCCGCCCTCCTTCGCAGGAGGGCAGTTATTATATCTAGTTGTTAAATAAAATCATACCCCATACCTTTGGCGCATGTCGAAAGTCAAAGTGAAAATCATCAACCGTTCACCTAATCCATTGCCCGAATATGCTACTTCCGGATCAGCCGGATTGGACATCCGCGCGCATCTCGAAGCTCCTATAACACTTAAGCCTCTTGAAAGATTTCTTGTTCCAACAGGTTTATTTATTCAATTGCCCGATGGTTATGAAGCACAGGTCAGACCACGGTCTGGTCTGGCAATTAAACAGGGCCTTACCTGTTTAAATTCGCCGGGCACGGTGGATTCTGATTATCGTGGAGAAATAAAAGTTATATTGATTAATCTTTCCCAGGAGGACCAGGTCTTACATTCGGGCGATCGGATAGCTCAGATGATAGTGAGTGCAGTTGAAAGAGTAAAACTTAAATTGGTAACGGAAATAGAAGCAACAAGCCGAAATGAAGGCGGCTTCGGCCATACCGGAAAATAATATATGAAAAATCTTCTTGGCGTTCTTTTGCCTTTCTTATTGATAGCTGCTTTCAGCAGTTGCAGATCGACTAAAAAGCTACAAACGGCGATCAATAAGCGCGATACGCTTAAAGTTCCCGTAGTCGATTCTACCGTTGACCGTAAAGCAGATTCAATCCGGTTTATCAACCTGATCTATGCAGCTATCGATTCCAACAAGATTAATTTTAAGACATTTTCGGCCAAAGTGAAAGTTGATTTTGAAGGAAAAGATGGAAAGAAAAGCGACTTCAATGCAAACATTCGTCTGTATAAGGACAGCGTAATGTGGATCTCTATCAATGCTCTGCTTGGAATTGAAGCATTCAGGGTATTGATTACACCAGACAGCGTGAAAGTGTTGAATAAACTTGACAAAGTTGTTCAACTGAGATCGGTAAATTATCTTCAGGAGGTAGCAAAGATCCCGTTCACCTTTAAAGAACTACAGGAGTTGCTTATTGGAAATCCAATCTTTCTCGATAGTAATATCCTGTCGTACCGGAGGGAAATAAACGGCATCACTCTGGTTAGTGTAGGCCGGTTATTCAAGCATTTTCTTATGGTAAATTCGAATAATTATTTGCCAATCCAGAGCAAGCTCGATGATATTGATCCAACACGTACAAGAACTTGTTATATTGGTTATGGCGACTACCAGAACAAAAATAATAAGCGGTTTTCTGCGTTCAGGAAGATAACAGTTGTGGAGACATCGAAGCTTGATATTGAGATGCAGTTTAAGCAGATCGATTTTAACGTTGATTTAAATATTCCTTTTACAATACCAAAAAATTATAAAAGGGAGTAAAAGCTCCCCTCCTGCGAAGGAGGGGAAATGCCGAAGGCATGGGGTGGTTGTTTTTTGGTCTTCGCAGGTTGTTCGTATGCGGTTACCAAAAAACAACCACCCGCTCGCTACGCTCGCCGCCCTCCTTCGCAAGTGGGCAGCTTTAATTAATTAACAATTCTCTTGCAACCATTGGAAAGTTTTTTCGTTTAAATTCATAAATTGTTCAACATGCTGAGATCTCTTTTATTTTTATTTATTGCCATCCTGTTTGCCGGGACCGTCATTGGTCAGGGAAGTGATGAATTAAAGAAAAAGCAGGTCGAAATACAAAGAGAAATTGACGATCTTAAAAAGACACTTGACGCTACAAAAAAGAATAAAAAGGCCGGTCTTGGACAGTTATCAATGATCCAGAAAAAGATCAGGCTTCGCGAAGAAGCAATTGGAAATATAAGCGAGCAAATCGATGTTATTCAGGGAAGCATCAGCAAATCACGAAACGAGATCACCCGTCTTAAGGCAGAACTTGATACACTTAAAATACAGTATGAAAAAAGTGTGGTCTATGCCTATAAAAATCGCAGTAATTACGACTTCCTCAATTTTATATTCTCAGCAAGCAACTTTAATGATGCTTTAAGAAGAGTACAATATCTCAAATCATACCGTACTTACCGGGAAGAGCAGGCAGACAATATTCTGAATACTCAAAAGATACTATTTCAAAAAATAAATGGTCTCGAATCCACCCGCAAGCAAAAGGATGAGGTTCTTCAGAAACAGGAAAAAGAAAAGCTGGTACTTGTATCGGAAAGAAAGGAAAAGGATGAAATAGTTTCGAAACTGAAGGCAAGGGAAAACGAACTGAACAAGGAGCTGAATACAAAGAAAAAGGCAGATGCTAAAATCCGGTCAGCGGTTAAAGCGGCAATCAATCGTGAGATCAGGCTTGCCCGGCAAAAGGCAGCCGAAGAAGAAAAAAGAGTCAAAGCTGCTGCGGCCACCGCGGCAAAAAATGATGTAGCGAAAAATAATACTCCATCGGGAAGTAATTCGCCGGCAACAACTGAGACTGCAAAAAAGACTACTTCTGACAAGCCAAAGAGTGTGCTTGAATCAACACCGGAAGGTAAAATCATCTCAGATAAATTTGAAGGCAATAAAGGCAAACTGCCGTGGCCTGTTGACAGAGGTTCAATAAAACTGCATTACGGAATCTTCCGGGTGCCGGATTCGAAAATAAATGGCAACAATCCGGGACTAACTATTGAAACTGAAGTGGGTACCAATGTAAAGACTGTATTTGATGGGGAGGTAGTTTCAGTATTTAATATCGAAGGCTACTCCGGCGTTGTGGTGAGTCACGGAAAATATTTTACTGCATATTATAATTTGTCATCTGTCGACGTTGCCAAAGGAGATAAAGTAAAACGCTCGCAGGTTCTGGGTAAGGCGAACTCCAATGATGACGGAATGGGGGAGATCGAGTTTTTGCTGATGCTTGAAAATACAAATGTTAATCCAGAGCTCTGGATTCAGAAGAGATAAGTGTTAATGCCCTCCTGCGAAGGAGGGCGGCGAACGAAGTGAGCGGGTGGTTGTTGTTTGGTTCCGCAAACTAAAAGAGGATGCGAGTTCAAAAACAACCACCCCTGTCGTCTTCGACGCCTTCCCCTCCTTCGCAGGAGGGGAGCTTTTACCTCAAAAACCGGTTATACAACTGTTCGTATTGCGGTACTATATTATGGATATCGAATTTCTTTGCCTGAACAAAGGCATTCTCTCTGAAAGCTTTTAATTTCGCTTCATCACCTAATAAAGTAAGCGTGTTTTTGGTCATGTCAGCCACATCGCCAACATTGCTCATGAATCCTGTCACATCATGAATATTAATTTCCGGCAAACCACCTGCGTTGGTAGAAACCACCGGAACGCCGGCAGCCATAGCTTCCAATGCTGCAAGTCCAAAGCTTTCATAGTCGGAAGTTAGCAGGAACACATCTGAAATGGCAAGGATCTCTTCTATCTGCTCCTGTTTTCCTACAAATCTTATGTCTTCGAAAATACCAAGTTCACGGCTTAACCTTTCTGCAGCAGGTCTTTCAGGTCCGTCTCCCACGAATAATAACTTTGCCGGAACTTTCTTAACAACCTCGGCAAAGATCTGCACGACATCTCCAACACGTTTTAGTTTTCTGAAATTAGATGCATGTATTAAAATTTTTTCTCCATGTGGTGCTATTACCCGCCTGAATGCATCAATAGGCCTTTTGGAAAACCGGGTTATATCAACAAAATTATGAATCACCTGGATCTCTTTTTCAATCTTAAAATGCCTGTAAGTCTCATCCCTGAGATTATCGGACACAGCAGTGATCGCATCACTTTCATTAATTGAAAAGGTAACTACCGGAGCAAATGTTTTGTCCCGGCCTACCAGCGTAATATCGGTGCCATGCAAAGTGGTTATAACGGGAATGTTCAGGCCCTGTTTCTCCAGGATTTTCTTTGCCATATATGCGGCAGAAGCATGGGGGATCGCGTAATGAACATGTAATAAATCAATCTGATTGTTGACGATCACATCAACCATCGTACTTGATAATGCAGTTTCATACGGCGGATAATCGAATAAAGGATAAGTTGGCACCCGTACTTCATGATAAAAAATGTTCGCGTTAAACTCGCTCAATCGTACCGGCTGCTGATACGTTATAAAGTGAACCTGGTGACCTTTATTTGCGAGCGCTTTTCCCAATTCTGTGGCCAGTACACCACTTCCACCGAAAGTAGGATAACAAACTATTCCGATCCGCATATAGCTATTTATTAAAGTGCCCGAAGGTATATATTTTTTACTGATAGATTAAGCTGCCTGGCCATGCTATGACCCTTTTAACTAACTTTAGCAGTAATTAACATTTAGTTCCCGTTATTGTTGAAGGAAGCCAGAATTTTTTTAGAGGATCGTTCGGATCAGCCTTGCGGGACAATTTAAATCGACTTCAATGAAACGGATATTGCTTTTCTCGGTTGGTGTAATTGCCCTGGTTTTACTGATCATCGTTCTGGTGAGATATTATTATGTATTCGGAGAGGGGGTCAAATCGGGAGAGTTAAATTATCTCGTCAAAAAAGGTTACGTTTTTAAAACATACGAAGGCAAACTTATTCAGGCTGGGATTCGTTCGCGGACTGCTGGTTCAATTCAATCGTATGAATTTGAGTTTTCTGTGGTTAACTCAAATATCGCTATGCAACTTATGAATAATGCCGGAAAGGAATTCGACCTGCATTACAAAGAATATTTTGGTAAGATTTGGTGGCGCGGCAACACCGTTTACGTGGTAGACAGCATTCTGGCCATGCGGGAAATAAGACGATAGCATAATAATAACAATAGCATAATAACAGTAATAATTACGCCTCAGCCAGCAAACAATAAATGGTTGGTACTTTATGGACGTCCGGAATCCTTGTTTTCCACTCTTCAATACTAAATGTTTTGATGAATTCACGGGGACCAGTAATATCTGCAGCTATACATAAACGTGTGGAAGGCCGGCAGGTTTTGATCAGCGTTTCAATTACCTGGTTATTACGATATGGTGTCTCGATAAAAACCTGTGTTGAGTTTCTTTTGGCAGAATCAACTTCCATCTCACGAATAAATTTTATTTTTTCTGCAACCTCTATGGGAATATATCCCGCAAACCGGAATTGCTGTCCGTTCATCCCACTGGCCATCAGAGCAAGTAAGATAGAACTCGGTCCAACCAGCGGCTTAACCATTGCGCCATATCTGTGTGCCGTTTCAACAAGTAATTGTCCGGGATCTGCAATGCCCGGGCAGCCAGCCTCCGAGATCACGCCTATTATCTTTCCTGTTTCTATGTATTGGATCAGTTGGTTCCTGACAGTAAGTTCCGCTTTATGAATAACAATCCACGCATAATCATCAATCACCATTTCTTTCCATAACGATTTGAGATATCTTCTGGCGCTTCGTTCATTCTCAACAAAAAACACCTGGCATTCCTTCACCGCTTGTATTACATAGGGAGGGATTACCTGCAGGGAATTTTCATTGAGAAAGCAGGGAATGAGATATAAAGAGCTTTTCGTTGACATGATGTTATATTATTTAGCGTCCCTATCCTGAATGCGGAGCGCCTGAAAATTTTCTTTTTGATGATACAGACTTATTGTCGCAGCTATTACTGCATATGCGGGGGCAAGCACCCAGCCTATCACCGGGATAAAATGCATAAGGTAAAATACCATTCCGTTTCCGACAGCCAGTCCTTTATGCCTGCCAATGAATGCAATGCTTTCTGAGGGAGAAAGTTTATTTCTTTCGCAACTATAATCCAGCATGGAAAAACCATAGTAATAACACTCAATAGAAAATGCAATAACCGGTGTGATCCAACCCACCACCGGGATTAAAGAAAGTATGAGTAATGTGATCGCATAAAGCGTTTGCCATATTGAGTTTCTGATGGCAAGTTTTACACCCCGTGCAATGTCTTTTAATAGTTGTGAAAAGCTGAATGGAAAATCTTTCCCTTCAATGATAGCCTCTGTTTTTTCACTGAGGTAAGCGAATACAGGCGAGCCAAGAATTAGAAATATATATTTGAATAATGAGAAATAAAAGAAGCCGAGAATGAGCTTAAGCATAATGCCTCCCATTAAAAACAAAAAATTGAGCAGGCCGCTTTTTTGTGCGCTGAGCCATTGATCAAGTCCTATTTTTCTTGTCAGATATGAAACAGCACTGTCAGTGGACGTCCAGAAAAAATACATTCCAACCAGGAAAAGCATCATATATATAATACCTGGAATAACTATCCAGCGCCATAATCTATGTTCATTTATAAACGCATGCGCTTTTGAGTAAGATTGAAGTGCGATAATAATTTCCTTAAACAATGTTCTCTATATTTGGCTCATTCAAACTTACAGATTTTATTAATGAAAAGACTTGAATATGAATTTTACAATCGTTCCGATGTTGTAACCATTGCAAGGGAACTGTTGGGAAAAATACTTGTGTCAACAATTGATGGGATCACTACCAGTGGTCGGATCGTTGAAACCGAAGCTTATGCCGGCGCCATAGATAAAGCGTCTCATGCCTACAACGGAAGAAGAACGAACAGAACGGAAATCATGTTTGGTGATGCCGCGAAAGCCTATGTGTACCTGTGTTATGGCATTCATCATTTATTCAATATTGTAACCAATGAAAAAGACATTCCACATGCAGTGCTGATCCGTGCCCTCGAACCAATAGCAGGAATTGAACACATGTTGGTGCGAACAAAAAAAGCCAAAGCTGATTATACGCTCACTCGTGGCCCGGGCAATGTTTCGAAAGCGCTTGGCTTGTACAGGCATCATACCGGAACAGATCTTTTGGGGAGTGAGATTTATCTGATGGATGATGATTATATATATTCACCCGGTGATATTATTGCATCAACGAGAATTGGGGTGGATTATGCAGCCGAAGATGCGTTATTGTTATATAGGTTTCATGTAAAGGGGAGTAGGTATGTGAGCAAAAATTAAACTCCCCTCCTGCGAAGGAGGGGAACGAGCGTAGCGAGGGGGTGGTTGTTCTTTGGTCTTCGAAGGTTATAAGTAGGCGGTTACCAAAAAACAACCACCCCATGCCTTCGGCATTTCCTCCGCCGCGGCGGAAGGGAAGCTTTAGAACCTGGGACAAGGAACGCCCCTGCTTCCCGGCGGACGTTTGATATAGATCAGCGAAATTTCAAGGCCACCACGGCTTTGAGAGGCTGTTTTTAAACTCGAAATGTTTACATCATAAGAAGCACCTAGTCTAAAATCTCCGAACTCGAGTCCGACATATGGGATCACCGCATCATTCACATTATTAAATCTTGTCCATAACCCTGCATAGAAATTATTCGGATGCTCTTCATCTCCATTTAACAGAAATCCGACGGCACCACCGGCAACAATATTTGTTGCGCCTGCCTGACGGCTAAACAGTGAACTGAGATAAACCGTTTTTGTGCGATCTCCAATCGGTATTGCGCCACCGGCATTGAACGTCACTCTCGGGTTAAGCGTGTAAAATATATCACCTGTAAATGATTCTTTTGGTTTATTGATATGATACACCGAAGCACCGAGATAATAATTATTATAGCCATCCGTAGAGCCGTTGAACAATGCACCCACACTTACGTCAAAATAGCTCAGGTTGACTTGCTGGTTGTCGATTGTTTCACCACTGGGAACTGTCCAGCCACCAAACTGATCGAGCTCATCTTCGAAATTCAATTTTGTTCCATCAAGTCGTTTTGTATTATAAGTCGCCTGGAAACCAAGACCTATTGAATTAAGACCATCTTCATCTATCCCTTTATGATAAGCAGTTGTCAAAGAAACCATATTAGTTGACAAAATTCCATTGGCGGTTTTGTCTGTCATTGCCATGACGCCAACACCCCATGTATCGAGTTCTGAAATTTTACTTCTCAGAATAGGCATATCGAGTGAGAGAGTCGAAGTAATAAAGGCTTTGCTGATGGCTGGCCATTGATCCCGGTAATTTCCTGCTGCGCGAAAATCGCCGTTAAATTTTCCTGTCATTGCAGGATTAAGAGTCAGAGGAGAAACGAAAAATTGTGAGAAATTAGGATCCTGAGCATTTAAGAACCAGGTCTGCAAAAGCATCACTACTGCCAGGAGATATTTTCTCATTAGAGTCATTGGTTCTGTATTGACGACCAAAATACAAAAATCGTATAAATTTTCGTGATATTATTTTATTGTGTCTGGCTATAGATTTTTATTAGCGGTCCTTCAGATCTGGACTTTTGTTCCATAGGCGAGATCGCCGGCGTCTCCCAGTCCAGGAACTATGTAACCTTTTGCGGTAAGTTCTTCGTCTATTGCTCCACACCAGATTTTGACATTTGGTTCTGTGCGCTGAACAAATTCAATTCCGACCGTACAGGCAATGGCCACAACGATATGAATTTCACGGGGATGGCCTTCTTCCCGCAGAAACTGGATGGTTTTAACCATAGAGGATCCGGTAGCCAACATAGGATCCGCGATAATCACTACCCGGTTTTCCAACTCAGGACAGGAAACATAATCCAGGCTGATTTCAAAGGTCCCGTCCCGGTTGTGTTTTCGGTAAGCGGAGATGAATGCATTGTCTGCCTTATCAAAATAATTCAGTAATCCCTGGTGTAGCGGCAGGCCAGCCCGGAGAATTGTGGCCAGAACAGGCTGTTCCTTTAGCAATTTGCAAATCGAGATTCCTAAAGGTGTTTGAATCTCTTTTTCCTCAAAATCCAAAACTTTACTTATCTCATAGGCAGCAACTTCACCGATTCGTTCCAGATTTCGGCGAAAGCGCATGCGATCAGTCTGCATTTGCATACTTCTGATCTCACTGACCCAATTGCTCAAAAGTGAATATTGATCACTTAGATTAATAACCATGGAATACAGTTTTGGATTTTGAAAGCCGAATCTTGACCTTTGACGAGCAAATCTAATTTCTACAATCTACAATCAAAAATTTGTTTCATGGTTTACAGGGCAATCGGAGTCGTCAGCGGCAGTTCATTAAACGGATTAGATATTGCTTATACAGAACTACATGAAACAACCGGTAAATGGAACACGGAAATTCTGACAGGCGACCGAATTCCCTATGATGCAACCTGGAAAAAAAGGCTAAGCAACGCGGCAAGTTTGCCTGCCTTCGAATATGAGACGCTTAATGTTGATTATGGAAAATATATTGCCGAAGCGATTATTGGGTTTATAGAAAAAAATCAGCTCCATTACAAGGTCCAGCTAATTGCATGCCAGGGTCATACAGCCTTTTACAAAGCTGATCGCAGGATTTGTTCACAGCTGGCAGATGGCGCCACGATAGCAGCCCTTACCGGAATTAATGTGGTTAGTGATGTCCGGAGTATTGACCTCGCACTTGGCGGAAAAGGTGCACCAGTGTTTCCCGTAGCTGAAAAGTTATTATTTCCCGATCATCATTTGTTTCTGCACATCGGTTCAAATGCTACTATTTCAAGACATTTTCCAGGCGAATATCAGAGTTTCGATGTTTGTCCGTCAAACCGGTTGCTTGATATGCTTGCTGCGCGTGACGATAAGGCATTTGATCCCGGGGGTGCCATGGCAGCAGAAGGAAATCTTGATACGAAATTGCTGGAAATACTCAATGATCTTGAATATTATCATTTGCCGCTTCCTAAAACACTATCCCGCGACTTTGCAACAGATGTTGTTAATCCTTTATTTGATGATTTGCGTTTGAATACCAGTGATGCATTACGTACTGCCTGTGAGCATATAGCCATGCAGGTTGTGACAGCAGCTGACTTGTTAAAGGGTGATAAACTTTTTATTACTGGTGGGGGTGGTAACAATACATTCCTGGTCAAAAGAATAACCGAATTACTAAAGCATATATCTGTTGAGGTTGTGGTTCCTGAAGCGGCGGTTGTTAATTTTAAAGAATCACTGGCGATGGCTCTCATCGGGGTACTTCGCTGGCGCGAAGAGAATAATGTTTTTGAATATATAACCGGTGCTTCAAGGGATAGCATTGGTGGTACCGTATGGATAGGGCAGGAAGCTTAAGCCAGTTGCCCTCCTGCGAAGGAGGGCGGCGAGCGAAGCGAGCGGGTGGTTGTTCTTGAACTCGCACCTGTTTTAGTATGCGGTTACCAAAGAACAACCACCCCGCGCCTTCGGCACTTCCCCTCCTTCGCAGGAGGGGAGCTTATAACGCCAGCACTTTCTTCAATTTTACATAACCTGCCTTACTAACGGGGATTTTAGCACCGCTTCTTAAGAAGGCCAGATATCCCTCTTTTTCATAGGGTTCCAGTCTTGTAATCTGTTCAACAGCTACAAAATAAGAGCGATGAACCCGAACAAATTCATTTTCACTGAACACTTTTTCAAAATGGGCCATCGTGTTGTTCTTTAAAAAACTGCCTTCGCTGGTTATGATCTTCACATAATCATCAGCCGCTTCCAGGTAATGTATCGCTGTAGTGGGAATGATCTTGATCTTACCACCTGTTTTAACGACTACCCTTGAATTTTGCTGTGGTAATGATGATGCAGTATCAAGCAATTCTTTTGTTGAACCAACTTTACTTTGCAGATTCAGGACTTTGAACTGGTGGATAGCTTTATCAAATCTGTCTTTGCTGAATGGCTTAAGGAGATAATCAACAGCATGATTGTCAAACGCACGTATTGCATGTTCATCAAAAGCCGTTGTGAAGATTACATGTGGTCTGTTTTCAATCAGTTCTAACATTTCAAAACCATTGATCTTTGGCATCTGTATATCAAGAAAAATCAGCTGTGGCTGTTCCTGCATGATAGCCTTTACACCTTCAAAGCCGTCATTGCATTCCTGTACCACAATAATTTCCGTGTGAGGTATAAGATATTCTTTTACGAGTGTCCGGGCCAGCGGTTCGTCATCAATTATTATTGCTTTGATCATGTTGCGGTATTTTAACGATAGTCGTAAACTGTAACTGGTCATACGATGTGGTGACCAGGTCGTTCCTGGAAAATAATAAAAACAATCTTCTGCTTATCGAACTAAGTCCAAAACCGGTTCCTTTTCTTGGATCAGCCGTTTCAGGATCATATGGATTGCGAACAGCTATCACCAGATCATTGGCAATACGTTGAGCAACGAGTTCAATAGTCACTATTCCAATTGTATCATAGAGTCCGAATTTTATTGCATTTTCTACGATAGGCTGAAGTATCATAGGCGGAAGTACCGAGTCTGTATCATGAACATCCAGAACTGTTTTTAAGCGGTGCCCAAAGCGGACTTTCTCAATGTCAAGATATAATTCGAGATGTTCGAGTTCTTCGGCAAGGCTGATTCTTCCATTGTCTTCCTTATTGAGCGTGCCCCTCAGAAAAGCTGACAACTGATTGATCATTTTCCTGGATAGCTCAGGATCAGATCCGACAAGGGCACTGATTGAGTTAAGACTGTTAAATAAAAAGTGCGGTTGTAGTTGCTGACGCAATGAATATAACTCAGCATCTTTTGCGATGGCTTCGGTTTCAGATTTTAAATGCATACTTTCCTGTAACTCTTCTGTATGATACCATAATAAGCTAATCATAGCACTGCATCCGGTCAAAAGAAACCCTATATTAAACCTTACTGGCATTGAGGCCTCGATGAATACTGCCTGGTCTGGTAAAAGACTGCCGAGCACTAATCCGGTTATAAATAACCATAAGGCCGTAATTGACAGACATAGTCCCAATAAAAATAAAGGCGCATGTTTTTTTGGTCTGTAGAATCGAAGATTGACGAAGATTAACAGGCAGGATCCGGCCAATAGAGCATTTGTAATCAAAGCATCTGTTGCAGAATTTTGCCACGACATCTCCCAGTTATACAGTATTGCATAGTGGCCCAGGGACCATACTGTCCAGCAGATCAGGAATACCCATTTGTTACGGGATGATGATAGCAATGATCTTGACACAGAAACTGTTTATAAAAGTTGCAAATATTTATGCGTTGAGCCAGATTGTATGTCTGTTGCTTTTTTGTGGACTGTTGTTATATAAAGATCCGGATTTTCTGATTCATGGATCTTTGAATATAATTCTGCGCCATCAATAAGGGCAGTTAATTTATACAATTCAGAAACATTAATAAATTCCCAACGAACAAGATGTTGTTTTTCATTCAGAAACATTTCTTCTTCGCGGTATCCAAATGATCGCGCTTTTGCAAAAGCAACAGATTCGTTTTCCGCTTCAATCAATCTTAACTGTTCATCAAACTGCGGAGTATGCAAACCTTCGCCGCAAATAATTCTATAAACGATTTTGGATAAGTACCAGTTCATATTGTATGATTTAAGTTAAGGTTAGTTTATTGAAACTTACTTTTGATTTCAAGCCCGCCAAATATGCAAACACCTTTTACAATAAGCACCTTGTTTTGATCTGGCATTGCACTTCTACGCTTATCATCGGCTCCGCCGAATACAGAGCCCATTTCAGATTTTACGTGCCAGTTGGGAGGAATGAAGAGTGTTGCGCCACCAAAAATGCAGACTACTTCGAGTTCGACGGTTCCGGCAGAGATGTCTGCGTTCATGAGATTTATTTCGGATCCGCCAAACACACAAACAATTTCTCCGCCAACAAAATTTTTGCTGAATACTTTTTTATTGACTACACTAAATACGGACACAACATCGAGTTGTTCTTCTTCCATTGATCCGGCACTTGCGGTGTTTTCGTTTACGGGGATGATAGCAGGTTGAATAATATGTTCCGGATTTGAAGAGAAATCTGTTGTGTATGTGTCATTTGAATCCTGGTTAAGTTTATTTTGCCTGGCTCCTGAAGAGATTTTGTTGAGTATAATGAACAGGCCCACACCAAAGATTATTGCGGGGAAGATAAATCGGGAGGCATCCCAATCGGGAAACAGATCATCTCCGAGGAAAAATAATCCGACGCCTGTCACAGCGATCCATCCAAAGTCTCTGAATTTACTTTTGAAACCGATTCCGATTCCAACAACGACTAAGATCATTTCCCAGCGGAAAAGCCAGGATGGCATATCAACGCCGACTTCTCTCATCATTAATAATGAACCTACCACAAGAAAAGCAAGACCAAGAGCAATATTCCCAAATCTCCTTCGTCTGCCGGAAAATAATCTCCTGTTTCTTAAATTGTTCATAACATTATTTTCAACAAATCTAAGAGCTCAGGCAATCAACATAAAGCCCATATAGGTTATCCCGCTGAAATTACCGGTAAAAACAGGATTTTCGGCGGTGAATGTAGCGTGATGAAATGTGCAACGGATATCCAATCCGTTACATGTGGAGCGGTTCTCCCGAACCGCCCGGTTCAGATCGGTGGAGTTTTTACAAAATCTAGTACCAAATAGCCTTAAAAAGCAACGGATCTGGAGATCCACTGCACATGCGCTACAATAATTCAAACTTTTCGCCGTCAAACAGGCCTAAATCACTGAGTTTGATGCTGGGAATCACGAGCAATGCCATAAAGGAAAGTGTCATATAGGGCGAAGATAATTTTGAGCCTAGCGATTTCGCCATGAGATCTATTGCTGTATATAAATCCGCTACCTCATATCCATCATCATCACTCATCAATCCTGCCACAGGAAGTGCTATCACCATTTCATCAGATTCCCCTACACAGCTGATGCCCCCCTGTTTTGAAATTACCAGGTTCACAGCTCTGGCAATAATTTCGTCATCCGTGCCAATGGCGACGATATTATGTGAGTCATGCGCTACCGAAGAAGCAAGCGCACCTTTCTTTAAGCCGAAGTTTTTAATAAAACCTTTTGACACAGGTGCAGCCTGATAACGGTTTACAACGACTATTTTCAGAACATCAGCCTCTGTATCTGCTGTAATAAGTCCGTTATTTCGGTTAAGCCTTGCTGTTACTCTCTCTGTAATCAGCTGGCCGTCTAAAGCTACAATGATATTTTTTGAATACATGTCATATGCCAGGTCAGTATCAGATATCTCCAAATCTGAAGGCGTTATCACCTTGCAGTTAAAATTATTTATACGTTCCGAAATGTCCGCCAGGTTGCGCCTGATAAGCGAAATTCCATTTTCTGCAACCAGCTCCCCTTCAATAAAAGTTTGCAATACCTGGAATTGTATAAGATCGTCAACAATCATAAAATCTGCAGGATCGCCAACACGCAACAATCCTATTTCAAGCTTATAATGTTGAACAGGATTGACACATGCAGCCCGGAGAACATTGAACACATCAATGCCTTTTGCGACTGCACGGGCACATAAACTATTAATATGACCTTCTACAAGGCTATCGGGATGTTTATCATCGCTACAAAACATGATTGCCTCCGGATAATCTGTTAGTAAACCTACGAGCGCTTCAAAGTTTTTCGCGGCGCTTCCTTCACGGATCAGGATCTTCATGCCATTTGACAGTTTGTCAATTGCCTCATCTGCTGTAAAACATTCGTGATCAGTACTAATGCCTGCCGCGATGTATTGTTTCGCCTTTTCACCACGCAAGCCCGGAGCATGGCCATCAACAGGTTTGCCGGCCAGATGAGCTGCAGCTATCTTATTCATTACTTCAGGGTCCTTAAAGAGCACACCAGGAAAATTCATCATTTCACTGAGATACCTGATTTCTTTTTTAGTAAGCAGGAATTTTACTTCTTCGGCATTTATTGCAGCGCCTGCTGTTTCGAAAATGGTTGCAGGAACACAGCTTGGAGCGCCGAAATTGAATTTAAAAGGAACAGTATTACCGTTCCTGATCATATATTCTACACCTTCGAGACCGCAGACATTTGCAATTTCATGCGGGTCACTTACCGTTCCAACTGTGCCATGAACCACCGCCAGCCTTGCAAATTCCGAAGGTATCAGCATCGAACTTTCTATATGCACGTGACTGTCTACAAAACCGGGTAATATAAATGGCAGCATGTTTTCGTTGCCGGAAAAAGGTTCAATAACATCAATCTTACCCGATTTAACATGAATCACAGATGACTTGATTTCACGTTTTAAGATGTCTACAAATTTGCCCGTGATAGTGAAATTGTTTTGCATAAGCGAAAATCATTCAATTAGTCAAAAATGCCAATGAAAATACTCTATCCTGATATATCTTTCCACACGAAATTACTATGCTCATGGTGGATTCTTTTAAAAACTGGTTACGCAGGCAAAATCCAAAGTTTAATTTTTTGTACCGGTCATTCGGCGACAAGCCATTCAAAGTGCTCGACATAGGCACAGGGAACCATTCTGCAACGAAAACAGTTTCGCTTTTCCCATCCTGCGAATACTATGGGCTTGATATCAGTAAAGAATACAATAATGATTCCGGAGATTTTGCTGTCATGAAACATTTTTATGAGATGGATCTGACGCTCCTCGAATTTTCCGCATTGCCAGATGATTATTTTGATGCAATGCTGATTGTCCATGTCATTGAACATCTTACCAATGGAGATGAGGTTTTAAAAGGCCTGATATCAAAACTCAAACCGGGGGGATTGATGTATGTGGAATATCCGGGCAAACGAAGCAAGAAGCTTCCTTCCATGAAGGGGACACTAAATTTTCATGACGATTCTTCTCATGTAAGATTATACTCGGTGCCTGAACTCAAAGCACTTTTTCTGAACAATCAGTGTAGTATAGTTTCAGCCGGCACGAGGCGCAGTTGGTTTTATACTATAGTAACGCCACTCCGGATCCCGCTGAGATGGGTCCGTGGCAAAGCAGTGACCGGAAATGTTTTTTGGGATCTGCTTGGGTTCGCTGAGTATGTCATTGCCAAACGAAACTAATATGGCGACTCATCTATAGTTGCCCTCCTGCGAAGGAGGGCGGCGAGCGAAGCGAGCGGGTGGTTGTTCTTTGAACTTCGCAGGTTATTAATATGCGGTTACCAAAGAACAACCACCCCTGTCGTCTTCGACGCCTTCCCCTCCTTCGCAGGAGGGGAATATTTCTATTGCATGAACATTTTCTCTGCCAGCTTTGCATCATGCCCGTATACATCATCCCTGAAATTCAGTAAGCCCTGGCTGTCGACCCATGCAGTGAAATAGCCTATAAAAACCGGAACCGGTTTGGATAACGTTACAAATTTTTCCTTCCCAAGATTCATTGCCTTTTGCATGTTTTGTTTAGTCCAGGAGCTGTCGTTCCTTAACAGAAATTCAGCGAGTTTAGCTGGTTCGCCAAGTCGGATACAACCATGACTGAATGCACGGCTTGTTTCACCAAAGAGGCTTTTTGAAGGAGTATCATGCAGATAGATATTATAAGAATTTGGGAACAGAAATTTCACCTTGCCCAACGCATTGTTTACACCAGGTTTCTGACGAACAATCGGAACCTTTCCCGAATAACCTGTTATCTCCATATTATGACTGGCTATATAATTTTTGTTACGTGCAATGCCTGGCATGATTTCATTTTTAACGATGCTAACCGGTACATTCCAATAAGGACTAAAAACAACATATTTCAGATCACCGTTAAATATCACTGTATTATGCTGTAACGATCCTACCACCACATTCATCGAAAAAGATAATTTGCCTTTTTCGTAGACATGTAGTTTGAACTGAGGAATATTCACCAGCAGATAATCCGAATTTACCTCTTCCGGCACCCAGCGCAAACGCTCAAGATTTATCAGCATCTGGCGGATCCGATGATCGATCGGATGGTTCAGTTCACGCAGGGTGACCCCACCAACAACACCATCTTCTTTCATACCATATCTTCTTTGCATTCTCTTTACAGCGGCTTCCAGCGAGTCCGTAAATAAATCACTTGTATCACCGGAAGGAAAATCACCGGTAAGGTGTAACCGCTTTTTGATAATTACAACAGCAGAATCACTCGTACCTTTTGCAAATTTTTTCTGTAGGGTTGTTACGGTTTCCCAACCGCCCAGTTTTTGAATCTCCGAATATTTTATCAGTTCTTTTTTCAACAACTTGTACTGACGATTTACGGGCTCATATGCTTCCTGTCCCTTCGCTGTGGGCCTGATCAGGGAATCTAACAAGCTTACCATATTCAGTTTTTTTCTTGGAATAAACCATTTAAGGTCAGTTGTATTTAACTGGTTATCGCCGAGGTAAGCTTTTTGTGCATACCGAAAGAATTGGTAGGTAAGTAACAACTCTGTATTTAACCGGGCGGCATCGCCCAGCCGGAAAGTGCTGTCAGGGCCGTTAAGCGTATCTATAATTTTTTGTAGTGGAGCATTGTATAAGCTGCTGTCCCTGCTATAACCAATGAAATCATTCTGAAGGTTCAAAAAGTGATGTGCCTGTTCAGAAGTGCCTTCAGCGGAAAACCAGGCATATTGGTAATTGCGTGAATTGTAGAAACTACGAAATTGGTTGGCCAGTGTATCGGGATATTTGTTTGCTGTGATAAATGATTCGAGCTTATTACTATCGAGGAACAATTCGTTATAGGCGTTTTCAGCCGTTATGGTCGTATCTCTTTTTTCAACGGTAACTTCTTTCTGGTTATTAGTACATGACAATGAAGGGAAACAAGATACGGCTACAATAAAAATGACATATTTCATACTAAGACAATAAAACTTTTAAGGGTGATATTTTAACGCGTGAATTTTCATTAATCCCTCGTATATATCCTATGGTGATAAATGAGATTTGGCACGGCTCATGCATATAAAGGTAAAACCCACCTTATGAAAAAAACAGTTGCGTTAAACCTGTTGCTGATTTTCGTATGCTGCCTGCTGATAATTTTAGTGGCTGCCATTTAAAGCTCATTTTATACATCCGGATTTTTATCAAAAGGAGAATTTGAAACAAGTGCTTTGGAATTTATTCTTCGTTAAGATCCGGTCTTCTTTCATTGGTGCGCTGAATGGATTGTTCAGTCCGCCATTCATCAACTTTCCTGGGATCGCCACTTAATAATACATCCGGAACTTCCCAATTACGAAAGACTGCCGGCCTCGTATATACGGGCGGAGCCAACAGGTTATCCTGAAATGAATCCAGCAGGGCGGAAGTTTCATCATTAAGAACACCGGGGATTAATCGCCCAACTGCATCTATCACAACTGCTGCCGCCAGTTCACCACCGCTAAGTACATAATCTCCGATTGAAACTTCCTTCGTTACAAAATATTGCCTTATCCTTTCATCTATGCCTTTATAATGTCCACATATAATTAATAGATTTTTCTTTAAAGATAAATGGTTAGCCATTCCCTGGTTAAACCTTTCTCCATCGGGAGTCATATAAATGATCTCATCATAGTTTGTGGTTTTAGAGAGCTCCTCAATGGCATTCGCCAGTGGTTCCGGCATCATCACCATACCTGCTCCTCCGCCAAACTGGTAGTCATCAACCTGTCCATACTTATTGACAGCCCATTTTCTTAAGTGATGCACATGAACCTCAAGTAAACCTTTTTCTTTTGCTCTTTTCATTATAGAATGCGCAAAAGGGCTTTCAAGTAATTCGGGTATCACGGTGATGATATCAACTCTCATATTTGGGTTTCGCAATTTTTATAAATGCAAAGATACTAATGTAGCGCGGACGTTCTACTATTGTACAACGGATCTCCAGATCCGTTGATATGTGGAGCGGATCTCCCGATCCGCTCGCTCTCTGATTCTACGCTGCAATTTGCCCGTTTAAATACATGCATCTCCAAACCGCTTCAAAAATCAATGGATCGGGAGATCCGTTGCACATTATTGACCTGTTAAAAGTTAACTAAATCCAATTTCCAGCATTAAAACTATCATTATTATTCTCACTTTTAACTCAAACTGACTCATTTGATTAAACCTTTACTCCTATTATCAATCCTGGTTTCTGCAGGTCCGGACACATCCGGACAGACATTTAAGGTTTCAGGAAAAGTGACAAATGCTTCCCTTGAACCACTTAGTTATGTTAGTATTGCTATAAAAGATCCAAAGATAGGAACAACAACAAAAGCAGACGGATCATACATCTTCCAGTTAATAGAGGGCCGTTACGAGCTTGTTTTTACGATGATCGGCTACAAGCAACAGGTTGTTGAATTGGTGGTGCGAAACAATGATGTTAAACAGAATGTGATCCTGGAAACCGCCGGAAATGATCTCGCGGAAGTTGAAGTCAGAGCTGTGAGAAAAGACAGGGCTGAAGAAATTATCCGTAATGTAATTCGTAATAAAGAAAAACTGCTGGCGCAGGCAAATGCTTATTCGACAGAGTTGTATATCAGGGCAACGCAGGAAAACGACCTGGCAGTAAAAAAGAAAAGAAAACCGGTCAAGGACACAGCTAACCGCGATCTGATGCGCATGAGCATGGCCGAGATCTCCCTGAAACTCGATTATCAATATCCAGGTAAAATCAAGGAAGAACGCACGGGAGTTAAAGTAAGAGGAAATTCTGAAAGCCTTTTTTATCTTTCCGCGACGGACGGCGATTTTAATTTCTATCGTAACCTGATTAAAGTGCCTGCATTATCTGATATGCCATTTTTGTCGCCCTTAAGCTATAGCGGGCTGATTGGCTATCGTTTTAAAACAATTTCGATCCGGAAAGAAAACGGAAAAAAGATTTATACCATCCGTATTACGCCCGTTAAGCTGGGCAATGCCCTGGTGGAAGGTGAAGTGGAAGTGTTGGACAGTACCTGGGTATTATTAAAAACCCATTTTGAATTTCCAAAATTTCATATGCCTGAGTATGATTATTTCTCAGTGGATCAGGATTATGAATTTATAAATGACCAGGCCTGGATGATTACGAGACAGGAGTTTGCATATGCAGCCAGGGCCGGAAAGTCGAAAATGAATGGCAGAACAATTACTCAATTTAAAAATTATAAGATCAATCCTGGATTTTCAGCCAGGCATTTTGGTAATGAAGTCAGCGCCACTACCCAGCAGGCTTATGAACGTGACAGCAGTTTCTGGACGCAGGTTCGGACAGAGCCACTTACGGAAAAAGAGATCCGTTTTGTGAAATTTAAGGACAGTGTTTACAACGCCCAGCACAGCAAAAAGTATTTCGATTCAATTGATAAAGTTTTTAACCGGGTTACCTGGAAGAAAATACTAGTATTGGGACAGGGTATGTACAACAGGGACCTGGAACGTACCATCTATTTCGGACCCCTTGCTTCCATGTATCAGCCGTTGGGTTTTGGCGGATACCGGATTGGTGTCGACGGGCAATATATTAAAACGTATAAATCAAAGAAAAATATTGTTTTGTGGGCTAACCTGAGTTATGGAATCCGGAATAAGGATTTAAAAGGAAATGTTGACGTAACGCGTATGTATAATCCATTCAACCGTGGATACTACGCTGTAAATGTCGGGCGCGAATTTGGAACCATCTTCGCGGGTGACGCATGGATCAATCAACTCAAACGCAGTAATATATTTGAGCATGATCATATCAGTGTATCACATGGAGTAGAATTGACGAATGGCTTGTTCCTGATCAATGAATTGCAGTTTGCTATCAGGCGATCTGTTGAAAAGTACAGAACCAACGATAACTGGGATTCGCTGGTTGACCACATTTTGACCAACAACCAGGCAGTTGCCTTTGAGGGATATAATTCGTTTTACAACAGTATAACGTTGAAGTATACCCCAAGACAACAATACATCCGGGAGCCGAAAGAAAAAATCATTCTCGGGTCTCACTGGCCCACCTTTTATGTTAACTGGAAGAAGGGTATTCCCGGTGTTTTGGGAAGCGCGGTAAATTTTGATTACCTGGAATTTGGTCTGAACCAGGAGCTTAAACTCGGGCTGGCGGGCATTTCGAACTATAGGTTATTCAGCGGATCATTTTATAATACCCGGGACCTGCGTTTGGTTGATTATAAATGGATGAGAAGAGGTGATCCGATTTTGTTTTCTAACCCGACAATTAGTTTCCAGGCATTGGATTCAACATTCCCGGCTTTTAAGCGATTTTATGAGGGGCATTATCTTCACCATTTTAATGGTGCGATACTGAACAAAATTCCGGTTCTGAAAAAATTGAATTTAATGGAGGTTGCGGGCGCGGGAATATTGTATCTGCCGGAGAGAAATTTAAAATATATAGAAGGATTTGTAGGTGTGGAGAAGATACTCAGATTCTGGACGGAGAAATTTAAGTTTGGGGTATATATTGTGGGATCAGCTGCCAACCAATTTAATAATCCTATACAGATAAAAGTTGGTATTGAACATTTTGACAAACGGAAAAATAGTTGGTATTAAACTCCCCTCCTTCGCAGGAGGGGAGCTATAATCACTCCATAAACCCATCTAAATCTCTTCGTTCTTTTTTTGTCGGTCTGCCCACCTTACTTTGGCGTTTGCCTGTGTGAAAACTGGAAGCCAGGTATTTGATGCGTTGAATTTCTTCTTCCGGTGTGATATCAAGATAATATTTGAGTGATTCGGTGTATTGAACCCGGTTGTGCAACAATTCGAGTATTTTGATCTTCCATTTTTTTGCTTCTGTTCTTACATCATATTCGTCTCCGACATTCACTGTTTTTGATGGCTTTACAGAAGTACCATTTAATTTCACTTTCCCCTGGTCACAGGCTTCAGCGGCCATTGACCGTGTCTTGAACAGGCGAATGGCCCATAAGTACTTGTCGATCCTCAGTTTTTCTGCGGCTGGCATAACGGCTTTTAAGACTCTGCAAAGAATTTGTGAAAGAAAGGGATAGTTTCAATACCCTTATAATAGTTTTCAAGATTAAATTTCTCATTTGGCGAATGAAGATTATCACTGTCAAGGCCAAACCCCATGAACACGATCTTTACACCGAGTTCTTTTTCAAACAGAGCACAGATCGGAATGCTGCCTCCGCCACGAACGGGAATTGGTTTTTTATTGAAGGTCGCTTCGATAGCTTTCGAAGCAGCCTGATATGCTTTTGAATCAACAGGCGTCATATATGGCTCGCCTCCGTGATGCTCTTCTGCCTTAACGGTTACACCCGGTGGGGCAATTGCTTTAAAATAATTTAGTAGTTTTTCAGTGATCGCGGTTGAAGACTGATTTGGAACAAGACGTGCTGAAATCTTTGCGGTTGCTTTTGACGGCAAAACAGTTTTTGCACCTTCACCGGTATAACCTCCCCAGATACCATTCAATTCAAGTGTCGGGCGTATGCCGGTTCTTTCACTTGTGGTATATCCTTTTTCACCCCAAAGCGTTTTCACTCCGAGATCTTTTTTATATTCCGATTCGCTGTATGGCGCTTTGGACATCAATTTTCTTTCTTCAGCCGGCGAATCAATCACATCATCATAAAAGCCCGGAATAGTAATATGATTATCTTCATCATGACATGATGCAATCATTTTAGCCAGCATAGTAATCGGATTAGCCACAGCACCACCATAAACACCGCTATGCAGATCGCGGTTAGGTCCGGTTACTTCCACTTCAATATAACTAAGTCCGCGAACGCCGATATCGATAGATGGGGTATCGAGTGATATCATGGCTGTATCACTTATTAAAACAACATCAGCCTTCAAAAGATCCTTTTTGGATGAAACAAATTTTGCAAGATTTGGCGAGCCAACTTCTTCTTCGCCTTCAATCAGGAATTTAATATTAGTGAATAGTGAATCAGTTTGCACCATCGTTTCAAGTGCTTTGATATGCATATAAAATTGGCCTTTATCATCACAGGCGCCACGTGCATAAATTTTTCCATCTTTTATAACGGGTTCAAATGGTCCACTTTGCCATAGTTCCAGCGGATCAGCAGGCTGCACATCATAATGTCCATAAACAAGAACAGTGGGTTTGGAAGGATCTGTTATTTTTTCGCCATAAACCACGGGGTGGCCGGCGGTTTCATAAATTTCAACTTTATCAGCACCTGCCGCCAGCAGTTGTTTCTTTACTGCTTCGGCGCAATTTTTCATATCGGCTTTATTTTCACTTCTTGCGCTGATACTTGGAATTCGAAGCAGATTCAATAATTCTTCAAGAAATTTATCTTTATTCTTTTGCTGATAATCTTTCCAGGCTTGCATGTTTACAGTTTATTATATGACTTGCCTTCTGGCAATGAATATGTAATGAACTGCAAAAATACAAAAACGAATTTGTAAACAGCGTAATAACCGATAGCCTGTCAGGTGGTGAATGCAAAAGATAATCCACTCATGATAACGATTAACAGAACAATGATGAGAACGATAGTTCTCTCCATGTTCAGAAGTTTGTAACTTGAATTTTTCATAACTAAAGTTTCAAATGTATAGCCATAATGTTGCTTTCAGACCGGGTAATGATTTAGAAGCAAATATTTTGGGTAATCAACGGTTTAATCTACATAGAACGCAATATCCAGCCAGTCCGGACGTAAACGCTTAGCCGCTTTTATGACTTAAAATAGTTTCGAATCCTGATTTTTCCGACGGTATAAAGGCAAAGGCGGTCTTCAGGTAAAGACTAGTTCTAAAGCTGATGTTTTTTATCGGAAATGATATTTTCCAAAGTCCACGCAAACTTTTCCTCGAACGGCCTTTGACGAACCTGGCAATCATGCCTGGTACAAATGCTGCAGGAAAAATCAAGACAGGGGTCGGTGTGAACAAACAACTCAAGCGTTGTACCAAACTCCTTTCTGATCAGTTCGCGAAGTATATCAACTTCATGGTGTGCCTCAAGAACGTTGAGGTACCAGGGAACGGTCAGGTGACAATCGACATGTAACTGACCCCCGTATTTGATAACCCTGAGATTATGGAGATCGATCCAGTTATCTCTTCTCTTACTATTCAATATCCGTACCATTTTTGTAAGAAGCTCTTTATCTGCTTCATCCATAATGCCTGCAATAGACGATCGCATAATGCGATATCCCGTATAAATGATGAAAACAGCAAATAAAATTGCAACAGTTCCATCGAGCCAAACATAACCGGTAAGCAGAATTAAGACAAGTCCGATGATTAACGCTACTGTTGAATAAGCATCAGTTTTTAGGTGCTGACCGCTTGCAATAAGGGCTAAGGAATTGTTTATCTTTCCTTTACGAGTACTTATAAATCCTACTATGTAATTGACTAAAGCTGTAAAAGATATTAGTATTATGCCTTTATCCAGCTGTTGAAGAGGTTTTGGAGAAACCAGGTTAAGAACTGATTCATAGATTATGATGAAACCCGCAATAACGATTAGCGTGCCCTCAATGGCAGCCGAAAGAAATTCTGCTTTTCCATGCCCGTAAGGATGATTCTGATCTTTTGGTTTGGCAGCAAGGTATAAGCTATATAAACCAATTGCACCGGCAATGACATTAACGATGCTTTCCAAAGCATCTGTAAGCACAGCTACCGATCGCGTGAGATAATATGCCGTTAACTTAATGGCAAACAATATCAGGGCGATAAGGAATACCCATCTTTGAATACTGACATTTTCTGTTTGCGGTTCTTTCACAATAAAAAATAAACATAAAACAAAAACGGTGAATCACCCCAAGCGATTCACCGTTTTGCAGAAGTGGCAATAGTTTTATGCTCCGTCGAAGCGGGTCTGCACTGCATCCCAGTTTACAACTTTCCACCAGTTTTCGATGTATTCAGGTCTTCTGTTTTGATATTTGAGATAATAAGCATGCTCCCAAACGTCGAGACCAAGAAGTGGCACACCCTTTAAATCCGAAACATCCATTAATGGATTATCCTGATTTGGCGTTGATCCGATTTTTAATTTACTTCCTGGTGCAACTATCAGCCATGCCCAACCGCTTCCGAATCTTGTTTTAGCAGCCTCTCCGAATTGTGTTTTAAAAGCATCGAATGAATTAAAATCTTTTTCAATCGCGGCGAGTAATTTGCCGGAAGGTTTTCCACTGCCTTTTGCTGAAAGCGATTTCCAAAACATCTCATGATTAAAATGACCGCCACCATTGTTGCGTACTTTCACCGAATATTTCGAAACATTTTTCAGTACATCTTCCAGTGGTTTACTGGTATCGATTTTTTCAGCCTGAGCAGCTTCTTTTAAAGTTTTTGAATAAGTTGATGCATGTTTGGAGTAATGAATTTCCATTGTCATGGCATCAATGGCCGGTTCCAGGGCGTTGTATGCATAGCCTAGCGGCGTTTGGTCGAAACCTGTTTTGAAAATATTATTAGGGTTTTTGACACGGGCGCCACCAATTGTTTCTCCTGCAAGAAGGTTGTCGGGAAGAATAGCTACTGAACCTAACGCGAGCGCAGCATTCCGGATAAATTTTCTGCGCGTATTATCATTGTTAACTGACATATGAAATGGTTTTAGTTTTTTTTAGATAGTAGTTTGAGGTTTTTCTTTTTTTGATCTTGTCAACCTCTTAATTGCAGGTAGAATTTTTTTGAAAAGACGATAATAGAACTCCTTATTCATTAATTGCGAATCATTCCGGGCTTTATAGATAAGAAAAAATCCAACAGGCAATAATACCGCTGCCGCCATCCATATCCCGGTTAACGGTTGCAACACATCCTGTTTCACGAATTTTCTCCCGAAATTATTCAGCAGGAAAAAGATAACAAAAAAGATAACAGCGAAAACAACCGGAGTACCGATCCCGCCTTTTCTTACGATCGACCCCAGCGGAGCACCAATCAAAAACAGTACCAGTACCGCACCTGCCATCGAAAACTTAGAGTGCCATTCAATCAGATACAATCGCAATTCCGTTCTGCGGCTCTGATATTCTGAGGCAGAAAGGTCGATGTTGCTTTTGATCAGATTAACCTGCGAAGCACTGGCATCGAGCACTTCTCTTTTAGCACTGTCCGGTATCAGATCATAAAAATTTTTTGCTTTTATTTTTTCTGTTTTCACATCTTTCCAACCGGTATCAAGGTACTTCATGAAACCCATATAAGCTGCGAGATCGTTTCTTTTGACATAGTCATATCCTTTTTTGGTAACCTTATCCAAAGAATCAATAAAGGTATTAAGCTGCCGGATGCTGAGCATTTCATACCGGCTTTTATAAGTGCTGTCGGGCGTCAGGGTCATAGCAAGCGAACTCATATCTACGACTTTTTTATATTCCTTAAAGCCGAGACGAATATATTTGGTGGTAGTATCTGAGCGCTGACCGTCTTCCTGGTACCACCATCCGTTTTTTAGCGTAAACTCAAGAAATTGCTTATCTGGGGCAATTTTCATGATGCCTTTTTCAGCTATAATAAAATTGTCCTGCATCCCGCCGATATTCTCATATATGATCACATTTTTCAATGTGGAATCATCTTTTTCTTTTTTTGCAACTTTTATGGCGTAGGTAGGAATGGTTTTATAAAATACGCCTTCTTTCAGATCGAAAGCTGGTTTGGAATTTACGAGGTCGGTTTGCAGCGTACGCATCTTCAGGTTAGCGACGGGCATCACGTAGTTATTAAAAAGGAATGAAAGGCCGGAAAGAAACACTGCAACGACCAGCAACGGGCGCATAAATCTTACCAATCCAATGCCGGCCGATTTAATGGCAACCAGTTCGAATGTTTCTCCCAGGCTGCCAAATGTCATGATCGACGAAAGCAGCACTGCGAGGGGCAGCGCGAGCGGAACAAGCGTGGCGCTCAGGTAAAGAATCAAGCGTAGAATGAGAGAACCGCTAATGTCTTTTCCGACAAAATCATCGATCCATAACCAGAAGAACTGCAGAATGAGCACAAATAATGTGATAAAGAAAGTGGCAATAAATGGTCCGATAAAAGATCTTACTACCAGAATATCGAGTTTCTTAATCAATGCTGAATTTTTATAAATAGTTTTTTACCAGAACCGTTTCAGGATACTGTTAACTTTGTTTGAATGATGAATTTGTCAAAATTACAGCTTTCGGCAGAGGAAACGGCAATGGTCATGGATAGCCATTGGCTTTTAACAAAGAATAGCATAATGCAAAAGGCTTATGCTCTTTTTGGTGAAAGCGCCGGTTGGTTGCAGGATAATGTGGACCGGGGTCTTAACCTTCCTGAGGAAGTGTTGATACAATCGCCTAAAATTGCCAGGGGTGAAAATTATAACGGTCTGCCATATGTGATGCTTGATTATCCCCGTTTTTTTGGCAAGGAAGATGTATTTGCGCTGAGGACAATGTTCTGGTGGGGAAACTTCTTAAGTATAACCTGGCACCTTAAGGGCAGGTATGGTAAACTATATCGCAGAAACCTGATCAGTAATTTTCAAAAGCTGGCTGTTGAGGACTTTCAGTTATGTATAGGCGAAGATGAATGGCGGCATGACTTTAATGACGACAATTATCTCCGGTTACAGAACCTGGGGATTAAACGTTTTTCAGCTGAGCTGGCAGATAAATCTTTCAATAAACTGGCCGTAAAAATATCGCTGGATCAGTGGAACAATGCAAAAGTTAAGCTGACAAGGATTTATCAGACGATTCTTGATGTTGCTTCTATTAATTACCCAGGCGGTGAAAAAGATCTTTTACCTGGTAATCCCATAACTGACTCTGATCTTTAATTTCTGCTTTTTCGGCGAAGTCTTTAATGATAAGTATGGTAAGATTGGTAACCTCAGATTTTTCAATGCGGAATTCAAAATATTCTTCTTTCGGAGCATGACTCCAGTGATAGCGGACAAATTTCTCTTGCTCGCTTTCCATTAATTCAGCTTTGTCAACAGTACCGTTCCAGGAAAAGCTGAATACATTATCGCGTTCATCAACTTTATCTGCAAACCATTCCTGCAAGCCCGCTGGTGTTCTTAAAAATTCATATAAAATAGATGGAGAACATCTTACGGGGAACTCCAGGGTAAATAGTTGTTTTTTGCTCATCGAATCCTAATTGATCATTTTTATTAGTCCTATCATGCAATAATAGAGAAATAATACTATGATCAAAATTTTTTTGTTGTGGCCATTTGAGCGGTTTTAAATGTATATATGGATATTATTACTTGTTTATCATCCCATTATGTATAAATTCTTTGAATAAGGGTTAAATCGGACTCATTTTACACTTAATAAAGCCTGAAAAGATAAATAGTGGTTTCAGAATAAGAAAATTAACGTTCTGGCGTTTTTACTTGAATCTGTACAAAACCCAGTCCTTAAACCTTTTAAACTACCCTGCCCCATGAGTATGCGTCAACTCAAGATCACGAAGTCGATAACAAATCGTGAATCTCAGAGCCTTGAAAAGTACCTGCAGGAAATCGGAAAAGTTGAATTGATCACCCCCGAAGAAGAAGTTCGTTTAGCCGCGAAAATCAAACAAGGTGACCAGGCAGCCCTGGATAAACTTACAAAAGCGAACTTACGTTTCGTTGTATCCGTAGCCAAGCAGTACCAAAATCAAGGACTATCATTACCAGACCTCATTAACGAGGGTAATCTCGGACTTATTAAAGCTGCACAGCGTTTTGATGAGACACGTGGTTTTAAATTTATCTCGTATGCTGTATGGTGGATTCGTCAGAGTATTTTACAGGCCCTTGCCGAACAATCGCGTATTGTAAGACTTCCACTAAACAAGGTTGGGCTCACCAATAAAATTCAGAAGGCGTTTTCACAACTCGAACAGGAGTTCGAACGTGAGCCATCACCAGAAGAGCTTGCAGAGCTGTTACAACTGGAAACAGAAGAAGTGTCAGCGACATTGGGTATTGGTGGAAGGCATATCAGTATGGATACTCCGTTATCAGAAGGCGAAGACAGTACCCTTATCGATGTAATGGAAAATAAAAATGCAGACCGGGCCGAAACAAATCTGGAACATAATGAATCATTGAAACAGGAAATTGAAAGAACAATGCGCGTTTTGACGGAGCGTCAGAAAGAAGTGATTTGTTATTTCTTTGGGTTAGGTGTTGATCATCCGATGAGTCTCGAAGACATTGGTGACAAATTTAACTTAACACGTGAAAGAGTTCGTCAGATTAAAGATAAAGCGATTACCAAACTACGAACGAATTCGAGAACAGTTGAATTAAAAGGATATCTTGGATAATTAAAATTTACACTATAGAAAAAATTTACTTTTTAAGAGCCGCATGAAAGTGCGGCTTTTTGTTAAGCTCCCCTCCTGCGAAGGAGGGGAACGAGCGTAGCGAGGGGGTGGTTGCTCTTTGGTCTTCGCAGGATATCAGAATGCGGTTACCAAAAAACAACCACCCCGTCGTCTTCGACGCCTCCCCTCCTTCGCAGGAGGGGATTCGATTATTTCCTGTAAATTTGCCGTCCCAAATAATTACTAATGTTTGAAAATCTTACGGACCGGCTGGACACAGCGTTTAAACAGATTAAAGGTGAAGGCCGGATCACAGAACTTAATATAGCAGCAACACTCAAGGAAATCCGCCGCGCCCTGGTGGATGCCGATGTAAACTATAAAATCGCCAAAGAATTTACTGATACAGTGAAGGAAAAGGCGATGGGAGAGAAGGTAATAAACGCTGTCAGCCCCGGTCAGCTGATGGTGAAGATCGTGAAAGACGAACTGGTAAACCTGATGGGCGGGTCCGAAGCTGAATTCCTCACAAAAGGTAATCCCGCAGTGATACTTATAGCCGGCCTGCAGGGTTCCGGTAAAACAACCTTCAGCGCCAAACTCGTTAATTACCTCAAAACGAAAAAAGGCCTCTCACCATTACTGGTTGCAGCCGACATTTATCGCCCGGCAGCCATCGAACAGTTGAAAGTTCTGGGAGAGCAGGTAAAAGTGGATGTATACAGCGAGCCGGACAACAAAAATGTTGTCGAAATTGCCCTGAACGCCATTAAAGAAGCCAAAAGCAAAAATAAAAACATCGTCATTATTGATACGGCGGGCCGCCTGGCGGTAGATGAGGTGATGATGAAGGAAGTTGCTGACATTAAGGCTGCCGTGAACCCCACAGAAATTCTGTTCGTTGTGGATTCCATGACAGGACAGGATGCAGTTAACACAGCGAAAACTTTTAACGACCGCCTCGATTTTACAGGCGTTGTTCTCACTAAACTGGACGGAGATACCCGTGGTGGTGCTGCGCTTTCCATTAAATATATTGTAGAAAAGCCCATCAAGTTCGTCAGTAACGGCGAAAAGATGGATACACTGGATGTGTTCTATCCTGAGCGTCTTGCCCAGCGGATTCTTGGAATGGGTGATATCACTACTCTTGTTGAAAAGGCTCAGGAACAATTTGATGAGGAACAGGCACGAAAATTGGAAAAAAAGATCAGGAAGAATCAATTTGATTTTCACGATTTTAAACAACAGCTTGAGCAGATCAAAAAGATGGGAAATATTAAAGATCTGCTCGGAATGATACCTGGCGTAGGTAAAGCAGTGAAGGATATTGATATCAGCGACGATTCTTTTAAAGGTATTGAAGCGCTGATCAATTCAATGACGCCGCAGGAAAGAAGTAATCCGGACCTGATTGATATGAGTCGTAAAAAAAGAATTGCAAAAGGAAGTGGGAAGGATCTGAATGAACTGAATGCATTCCTTAAACAATTTGAGCAAATGAAACAGATGATGAAAGTCATGAATAAAATGCCGATGGGCGGCAAAATGGGTATGGGCAGAAGGTAATCAGGTCTGATTATTGATAAAAGATAGCGTGCTTCGTATTTTATCAAGAAACCAATAGAAACCTTAAAAAATGACGAAATTTTCAGCAAACTGTTTAAAAAATAACTTTTCTAAATTTGTTTTGATAAATTTGGTAAAATCGGTTGGATTGCTACCTTTGCAATCCTTGAAATGTAACCCTATTCATTCACGCATTTAAATTTCTATTTAAAATGCCAGTTAAAATCAGACTGCAACGCCACGGGTCTAAAAAAAGACCATTCTACTTCATAGTAGTTGCGGATGCCCGTGCACCAAGAGATGGTAAATTCATCCAAAAAATCGGTACGTACAATCCATTAACAGTTCCTGCTTCAGTTCAGCTAGATCGCCAAAGGGCGTTGGATTGGCTGCATAAAGGTGCTCAACCCACCGATACTGTTCGCAGGATTCTTTCTTTCAAGGGCGTGCTATACCTGAAACACCTGTTACGTGGTGTGGGATTAGGTTTGTTTGATGAAGCTGCTGCAATGGAAAAATTCCAGAAGTGGCATTCAGAACACGAAGCAAGTCTTAAAACCCGTCAGGATGCACATCAGAAAGACAGACGCGGAAGAAGAGATGGCGCACCAGTAAGAAGAACTCGAAGCGAAGAATCTTAATATTTGCTATTGGTAATTGTCAACTGTTGATTGAAATGTTTCGATTTTACAGTTGACAATTGTCATTTCAACATAACATGAATTATTGTAGCATAGGGAAATTCGTTGCAACCTTCGGGGTAGGCGGCGAGCTGATCCTACAGCATCATCTTGGGAAAAGTCATCCCTTAAGGGACTTGAGACAATTTACCTGGAAGCTGCCAAAGATGAAATGTTACCGTATTTCATTGACTCCACACGGATTAAGACTGAGACTGAGATTTATCTCAAACTGGAGGATGTTGATACAAAAGAAGCCGCGCGGCCTTTTGTCCGCAGAGAAATCTGGCTCGAAGAGTCAGAATTTCATAAATATGCCGGTAAATCAGCACCTATTTCCCTGCTCGGATTTCATATCATCGACAATGGCACCGACATTGGTGAAATCCTGGAGGTGATTGAACAACCTCACCAGGTACTTTGCCGCATTTCTATTAATGGAAAAGATGCGCTGATACCTATTCACGAAGAAACCCTTCAGAAACTCGACAAAAAAAAGAAACAAATAGTCGTGGAGTTGCCCGATGGCTTGCTGGATGTTTTTATGTAGCTATGTGGTGTGGACCTCCAGGTCGGCACACCTGTGCAACGGATCTCTTGATCCGTTGACTTTTAAAGTTGTTTGGCCTTGCATTTCATCAGAACAATTGAACAGACATGAGCGGATCTGGAGATCCACTCCACAAATGAGCGGATCTGGAGATCCACTCCACATACAAAATCTTGTTCTGCACCAACATTTATAAAACTCAACCTGCCTAGTTTTGTTTGAAATAAACGAACATGAAAACAATCAAAACAAATGATTTGCTGCAACAATTACAATCAGATACCAGGCAAATTACACTTGAAACAAAATTATTCTTACAACAGGATCCCGAATTGCTTGTACAACAACCTGCACCGGGTAAATGGAGCGTTGCTCAGGTAATAGAACATCTTAACGCCTACGGACACTACTATATACCCGAAATCCGCAAAGCGCTTGAGAATCAAAAATATTCTCCGGATGAGCTATATCACCCCGGATGGCTTGGAAACTATTTTACAAATTCGATGAAACCTACTCCCGACAAGCAGATCAGGAATAAAATGAAAGCCTTGAAAAATTACAGCCCGGCACCTGAACTGGACAGTAAAGTAGTCATCGATGAGTTTCTCAATCAACAACAGGAACTGTTGATTCTATTGGATCAGGCGTCGGCAAATAACATCAGCCGGATCAGAATATCAATATCAGTCGCAAAATTCATCCGGTTTAAACTGGGTGATACTTTTCGATTTGTCATCGCACACCAACAAAGGCACTTTATACAATGTTCGAATGTTATGCTTGCATTAAAAAATTCACAGGTGGCTGTTGCATAATAGCAAGTAGAATGGATTATCACATCACTCTATTTTTACAGTAGCCATCAACTTACTAAATGTACTGGGATCAAGGCCAAGATAAGAAGCCAGGTACTTGTGCGGGATCAGCTGAAGCACATGGGGACTGCGTTTCAGCAATGCCTTGAATTTTTCTTCCGCAGTGTAACTCATCAATTCTACCTGTCTTTGCAGTACTCCGGTCAATGTAATGGCTGTGCTTTTGCGAACCCATCTTTCAACATTATGATATTTGTCCATTAAGTTATTTATCTGGACATAAGTAGTGCGAAGCATTGTTGAGGATGTCAGCG
>Ga0193752_1000321_pt1 | contig 50044 bp, 57 predicted proteins | sample H1c1metaG_FD_144924 | JGI IMG/M metagenome (GOLD analysis project Ga0193752, IMG submission 144924) | Soil microbial communities from a riparian zone of the East river system, Colorado, United States - H1c1 | ecosystem: Environmental > Terrestrial > Soil > Riparian zone | place: USA: East River...
CAAACAAAAACATCTACGATATGCTGTTTTTGTAGAGCACGCATGCTTTTCTCCTTGTTTGTTTTAGTCGATTAACAGGAGAAAGTGTAGCGTGCTTTATTTGTTGGGGCTAATTCGTGATTGGGGTACGAAAAAGGCCGTGTGATGTATGAATGATGAAAGAAAGAGTGGGAAATGAGCGAGGCTCATACGTCACAGATTCTTTGATATTCCTATCACACGGGCCTGGGGAGGCAGAAATTGCTAAACAAACGAATGGAAAGAGCAGAGCTCTGAGGGTGGGCCGGTCGGCTCACGGGTAGATCACCGGAAGGTGTTCCATGGGTCCCGTGAGCCGCCGGCCACACCACTCAGTTCACCGTTGCCGGCGTTCGACCCGGATGGGTCAGACGGTGGGCATGGCGAGCGTGTTCGCGTCCGAGGAGGCGACGCCGGCGAGCGACATGGTGTCGCTGACGGGGTCGACGTCGGTCTCGCGAGCCCGCTCGGCGCTGGCCTTCAGGCCGATCAGCATGCGCTGGTGCGGCTCCGACAGCCGGCCGTTGGGGGCCGGGAACGTGACGGACGGGATGGTCCCGGCCGAGTCCACGAAGGTGACGGTCTCGCCGAAGGGGTCGACGGTGACGACGATGTCCTGGCCGACGAGCTGGAAGCCGCCGAAGTCGGTGGTCGGACCGCCGTCGAGCAGCTCGATGCCGAGGAGGCGGGACAGCTGCTCGCGGGCGTTGAACACGATGCGCAGGGCGTTGGTCTGGACTCGCTTGAGGTCGGTGACCTTCGCGGTGAGCTCGTCGACGGTGGCATTGTTGTTGGTGCCGAAGGGGAGAGCCACGGGAGTGGTCCTTTCGTAGGGGTTCTCTGTGGGTCTGCATCGACATTCGGAATCTCCGAAGCGATGTCACTACACCCCAACCCGTGAGGTGCACAAACATCGCTTCAGATAGTTCTAAGCAATTTCTACCGAAAATGATCAATTACCCAAAACTCAGCAGGATAATTGACAGGTATTATATAACTTATTCACGTAAAAGTCAATATTTTTGTCAACAAAGTAATCATTTGAGTGGTACTCTGGGGGAAGTGTATGACGTAAAACCCGTACTTTTTGGCGTGTAAACGCCTATGTTTGTTTTACGCAATTTATCTGTTATAATATTCCTAATGAATGTCCATCCCGACAACCATGAGTCGCCCGCAGATCTACATTGGCAACCCGAGGGGTTAACTAATGCAGCGTCGCTAGACGCCGCAGTCGATTATTCCTTGCGCACTGTCATGGAAGGCGGCTCGCCAACAGCCGCAGCCGCGACAATGATGGAAATTGCCAACACGGCCAAAGAGCAGTTGATAGTACTACCCGGCTACGAGGACGCTGCTAGCTCCGTCCATACCATTGCTACCATGGCGGTACGCACGCTGCGCTCGCATATCAACAAAACAGACCTGGACTCCGCTGGGTATGCCCCATCCCTTCACTTACTTGCGGATGCAGAGACTCTGGCCAGGAAGCAAGCCGAGGAAAAAACCCGCTGGCTACAGTTGCATAGGGTGTTCGTAAGCCAAGAAGATGGTACTGAGGCGGCAGTGGAGTTCTTGGGTACCCCTTCAGAATCAGCACTGGTGCCCTTCACGAGTGATGGCAAAATTATACTGGTACAGAGACAGTCGCCGGCTTCGGGTGAGGATATCATAACAGTCCTCACCAGGGCTGCTATCGACGACCTTGACCCCGAACTTGTAGCTCTCCAAGCTCTCCATAAGCTCGACATCCCCGGCAGTCAAGAGGCGCTGCCTGTCCCTACGGGCACCACCAAGCACTGGAAGTACCTTGATTCAGAGACAAATCACTTTGCCGTAGACCTACCAATGACTACAGATGAGCTGCTTTCTAGGGCAAGCACCGAGGATTCTAAGACCAAGGCAATTGTCGCCCTGTCCGAACAAGAGTTCTTTGAGGCGGTCAATGCCGGCACTATAGATAATTTTGGCACTATAAATGCGGTTCAACTAGCTCTGGCCAAGAGACATGGCTTATTCGAGTCCCAAGACGAGGGGTTCGAAGGCGACCCAAGGATCCTTGAGATACTAAATGAGGATCTGGGCATAGTGCGTACAGAAATAGTCGAAACCGAGACAATATCTTGGTTCCCTCAGACTAAGATCCAAGGCGAGACAATCGTACAGTCCCACTCCGGCCAGGCGCAAGCGCTCGGTGTCATACATCAAGATGGTGTACCACAGTCATTTGTCATGCTTATCGAGCCATTCTTGGCTCAGGGCAAACGTTCGTTAGCCTTAGCATCAGGCTCTATTAAAGACGACGACGGCGCATACACGGCCGTGAGCGAGATGAAGGAAGAGACGGGCTACGACTCAACCAGCTCAAGACAACTTGTACCTCCTACCTTTTTAATGCCGCTATACATGCAAGGCCAAAGCGAAGTCTGGGAAGTTAGTATCACTGTCGCAGGCGAAAAGGTCGGTGGTGACGAGAAGGACTTTGAGCAAGGCGAAGGCGTTGTAATACCCATAGATCGAGTAGGCTGGTACATCAAGAATGGTTATATAACTGATGCTTCGACCATTGCAGCCATATTTGCCTACATGCGTGCAGCGGACCTTCGTCACATTGAATACACTAACTGATTCCTGTTGAAGCTGATAAGTAATTAGACGTAAATAAGTTTGAGGTGCTTATCGACGCTGCCTAACTATCCTCTGCAAGCGCACGCATGGTACGATGGCTGCATGAAGGCAACTTTGGGCCATGTGGGTATTAACCTCTCCAGTGAAGAAAAGTCTTTTCCGTTCTGGAAAGACCTAGTGATCTATTTGGGCCTTACTATCACTCCTGACGGCAATCACTTTGACGCTAGTGATGGCCATACATTCCTCTGTTTTTCGGTGACCAAACCAGGGTACCAGACCCCGGTCTTTCACCGAAAGCACACGGGGCTTAATCACGTAGCTTTTAAAGTGTCGTCCGCGGCTGCGGTGGATGAGTTTGCCAGAGAGTTTTTGCAACCACGCAACATAGCGACGCTGTATGGTGGTGCCAAAGAATATCCGTATACCAAGGGGTATTATGCAGTCTATTTTGAAGACCCCGACAGAATAAAAGTGGAGGTGGCTTACGAGGGTATATAAATGAGCGAGAAGGGTGCGGATCTGGCTACGCATCCCGAAACAGAGGTAAATTGGTGGCCTGCAGTGGGCAGACGGCTGGACGGTTTAGAGGAGGCGCGGCAACGTATGCAAGCCGCTGCAAGGGCCAAGGGTATAGCGCATAAGATAAAGCCAGAGCGGGAGCGGCCGGCCTTCAAGGCGTTGGTGGGTGCTCGGCAACTACAACAGGCACCACATCTGAGTCACCTTACGGGAGAGGAAATACGCACTTCTGACTTTGTTAGGCGGGCACTTCAGCGGGTGCAGCCGTTGGGCCTAGAAGTTGATGGCACGGAGCGGTTCTGCAGGATCTATACCCCAGAGCAAAAACTGGGCCCGAAGGGTACTGCCTACTTTAGCTATATTATGGCAAGTCTTCCTGACATTCAGCGGTATGATGGAACTTATCAGTTTGCCCTGGAGCGCAGCCAGTTGCGAGAAGAGCTGGGTCTGCCCTCAGAGGGGACGGCAACCGAACCGCTTGATTTCGAACTAGTGCTGGTAAAAGCCAAGGGTGAGCGTGCTTTCGAACTAGATGAAGAGGTCCTGCAGGCGAATATGGGTATGCTTATGACGTTGAGTGAAGTAACTATAGAGATGCTTCCGTATGGTGTACGGGAGTCACCACAAGGACAATAGCCGGTAGTGCGCTACTATAAGTGTCAGAAATGAAGGCATCTCCTGCTCGTAAACAAACCTCAGCGCCCCTAGGGGCTAGTCTGGTGTTGTTGTCCTCGGTGTTTTATGCCAGTTACGGTATCTGGGCTACCCTGATGGGCGATTTTTTTGGTAGCTTTACGGCTGCAGCGCTGCGCTGCATCTTGGTTCTGGGATGTTTGTTCGTGTTGGCGGCAATGCGCAAAGAATTGCAGAAGATTCACTGGCAGCGTGATTTTAGGTGGTTGATACTTATGCTAGCGTCATCTGTTTTGGTGTCTGGGCCGCTATACTATGCCATTTTGAAGGCAGGAGTGGGTATCAGCCTGGCGGTGTGCTATGTGGGCATTGTGATTGGTATGTTTGTCTTTGGATGGCTGTTTGCCAAGGAACGCTTTACAAAAGACAAGTTTGTGGCCACTCTTTTGGGGATTTTGGGGCTGGTTTTGGTGTTTTCGCCCAGCGTACAGCTGATAGGCTGGCTGGCCTTGACGGCAGCGCTGGTGAGCGGCTTGGCCACGGCAGCCAATATGGTGGCCACCAAAGAAGTGCCATACAACGGCTCGCAATCTGCCATTTTAGTATGGGGATCAGGAGTGATAGCCAATATCCCCATGGTTTTTATCCTGGGCGAACCCCGGCCAGTACTGGGCCTTCATGCCGAATGGGGTTATCTGGTACTGTTTGTGTTTGCATCGTTGATCGCTTCGTGGACGTTCATACGTGGGCTTAAGCTGATCGAGGCGGGAGCAGCTGGCATCCTTGGCCTGCTAGAGGTTGTGTTTGGGGTGTTGTTTGGGGCGGTGTTCTTCCACGAGCGGCCCGGGGGTGTGGTCTTGGCCGGTATCCTGAGTATTATTGTCGCGGCGGCCATACCCTATGTGCAACACTACAATGCCCAAAAAGGCACCCTAGGGGAGTCGTAGGATAAAAAATTACCCTCCTTATGATCATGCCACCAACGGTGGTGACACGAGCCTCTTGAGCTCATAAGGAGGGTTGTTCATCTTGACGACTAGGAGGTCTGGGGGTGCGCAGGCATGGCCGGGTGCCGGATGCGTTCGCGTAGCGGACGCAAGTGGTGGGTGAAGCCGACGGCCACCCAGAACAGGTGCAGCAGGATGCTGAGTTGCCACCAGGCGAGACCACGGCCAGCCACTGCCAGGGCGGCAATGCACAGCGCGAGGTTCATGACCAGGTAGGCCACCATCTCGATGTCCAGAGCGGCTGGGTACACCACGTCATGGACCAGGAAACCCCTGATAGCCATGAGGACGCCGCCAGCTGCCTGGATGCCCAGAACGGTCGGGACCAGACTGTTGTTCGGCGGCAGGTCGACCAGGTTGTAGGTCAGCGTGGCGCAGCCGATCATGGCGAGGCCGAGCAGACCAATCTGGTGATTCTTGCCGAACGGCAGGCCAGCTATGGACGAGGTCGACTTTCCGTCGTAGGGCTGCCACCGCCAGAACACCTTCTGGATGAAGGCGCGCTCCAGCAAGGTGCTGCCGACGACCAGCGCCACACCCAGCAAAGCTGCGGTACGTGCGCCGTGCTGCGGCCAGTCGGTGAACGCCAGGGTCACGAGGGCTGCGGCGGTCATAGCTGTGCCAACAACTCCTCTGCGGATAGCATGAGATCTCGGGGACACATCACTCCTCTTGGTCGGGAAAAGGTACTTCAGATGAATATTTATATAATAACATATTTAGTATTATTTTTCAATACCTCTCTGCCCACAATTACCTCTAGTGTTGCTTGAATTTATCTGGTGTAACGAGTACAATGCAAAACGCAAGTAAATTAGCAGACCACATATTTGTCAAGGTAAAAATCTCACCGTCTGTGGGATTTTTACTTTGAAAAGTAGACATCTGCTTTCAAATAGTAAAAATTTCCCTTGTCAGGGGTAAGTATAAGCGAGTAAACTGAGACAGAAGGTAAAAAATGAAACTAACAGAGATGGTACCGAACGTACCGGTTACCAAATTCAAACGGACAAAGATCCTAGTCACTATTGGCCCCTCCTGCAATAGCTACGAGGTTATTTATGACATGATCAAGGCGGGCGCCAATATTTTGCGCCTGAATTTCAGCCATGGCGAAAACGAAGAGCGCCTGCAGCAGATCAAATGGATACGCAAGGCTTCTCAGGAATATGGCAAGCCAGTTGCTATTCTTCAGGATTTGCAGGGGCCAAAGATTCGTCTGGGCGATTTCGACGGAATTATAAACGTGCAGACCGGTCAGAGTGTAGCCTTTAAATACAAGACAGACTACGAACAGACAGGGCTTATCCCTACCCAATACGATCTGAGCAAGAAGGTCAAGCGTGGCGAGCGGCTGTATTTGTATGACGGCAAAGTGCGCACAACAGTGACCAGCGTCAAGGACGGGATTGTCCACGCCCATGTTGAAAACGACGGTATATTGATCAAGCGCAAGGGGATAAACCTGCCAGACACAGACTTTGGCGGCGATATCATTACCGAGAAAGACAAAAAAGACGTTGTTTTTGGCTCTACTCAAGACTTTGACTATGTGGCTCTGAGTTTTGTACAGACGGCCGATGATATTCGGCAGCTCAAGAAAATGTTGCGTAATCTGGGCAGCAAAGCCAAGGTTATGACCAAGTTCGAAACCGGTGTGGCCGTGCAGCACATGGAAGAGATCGTGCAGGAATCTGACGCTATCTGTATTGCGCGCGGTGACCTGGCGGTAGAGGTACCACTAGAGTCAGTGCCGGTGATTCAGCGCCAATTGATCGAGCTGGGCAAGCGCTATGCAACCCCAACTATCATTGCCACCCAGATGATGTTGAGCATGGTAGACCAGCCAGAGCCCACCCGCGCAGAGGTATCAGATGTTGCTACCGGCGTCATATTGGGTGCCGACAGCCTGTGGCTGAGCGACGAGACAACCATTGGTAAATATCCGGTAGAGGCCGTCAAGGTCATGAAGCGGATCATCCTATATACTCAGGAAAATATCGAAGCCGGCAAGCCTCTGCCGTTCGAATCTGGTAGTAATCAGGAGGCTATTAGCGAGGCGGTGCTCAACCTGGCTAACATGGTAAACGCGACTGCAATCGTGGCCGAGACCAAGTCTGGTGCTACGGCTCTAGAGATCGCCTCTCGGCGACCAGCCCGTCCTATCATTGCTGTTACCTCTGACCCACGCGTAGCCCAGCAGATGGCCCTGATATATGGCACCAAAAGCTACGTCCGTCCCGACAGCAAGTATGCGGCCAGCAGGTTAACCGACTGGCTCGAAGAAAAGAAAGTACTGAAAAAGGGTGACGTGATTGTTACCGCTTCTGGTAAATATCCTGGCGTTGTTGGCACAACCGACACTATCAAAGTCCGCGTACTCGAATAAATACAAGTGTTGAGTTAACCGTAGAGCTGGCTGTGTGATCCAATCAGGGCAAAGATTACAATCGTGTCGTCTTTTACGTAATACAATGCCCGCAAGTCGCCTTGAATATCTATGCTTCGATACCCTATGTACTTGCCCTTGAGTGCATGGTCGCGCAATACCCTCGCCTGAGGATCTTTCTTGAAGAGTTCCAGACGTTCATAAAAGCGTTCCTGCTGACGTGGTTTGAGAAGTTTAAACTGTCCGCGGAAGGTTTTTGTAAAGTTAATCTGATGGTAGAGCATTTATAACCTTTTAAGATAATCTATGGCTTCTTCTGCTGTATCAAAAGGGCCTACTGTGTCACCGGCTTCAATTTCTTTCTGCGCCTGCTCTATGAGCTTCTCCATTTTAGGCGTCATGATCTCGACGGCGCTAAAGTGAATCTGGCCGGTCTCGGCGAGTTCCATCAAATAAGCATTCACTAAAGTGCTCAGGGGAATACCGAATGAGCCAGCTACTGCTTGAGCTCGCTTTTTTACCTGTTCATCAACCTTGACGTTAAGTATTGCTGTTTTCATATAAACAAAGTATATACGTTGTAAACAAAATGTCAAGCGTGAGATCATAGCACCATAAGTTATTTTGGGTTAGAATACCTAAAAAGCTATAGGTTTTAAGACTAGCTCTGAAAGGGTGGGAATGGGTTTCTGGAAAAAGACCGTTAAAGAATATGACTTACGTGGTAAGTCTGTTTTGGTGCGTGTGGACTATAACGTACCCATAAAAAACGGAAAAATTACAGACGACTATCGCATAGAAAAATCCCTGCCCACACTACAGTTTTTGCTAGAGCAAGATTGCAAGCTGATCCTGATATCGCACCTGGGTCGTCCCAAAGATGCGCATGACACAGACTGTTCGCTCAAGCCTTGTGCCGAACGTCTGGAAAAGCTACTGCATAAAAACGTTCAGTTTGTGTCTGACTGCGTGGGCGAAGCAGCCGAAAAAGCTGCCAAGGCGCTGCAGCCGGGCCAGGTTCTGCTGCTAGAGAATTTACGTTTTCACCCCGAAGAAGAAAAGAACGACGACGAATTTGCCAAAAAGCTGGCCAGCCTGGCCGAGGTGTTTGTGCAGGACGGCTTTGGGGTGGTGCACCGGGCGCATGCTTCTACCGAAGCAGTGGCACATCATCTGCCCAGTTTGGCCGGCCTGCTGCTAGAAAAAGAAGTAGATACCATTACTAATGCTATTGATAACCCCCAGCGCCCCTTGATGACCATCATCGGCGGCGCTAAAATATCCGACAAAATAGATATTCTGAACCGATTTATAGATATTGCCGACTTCGTAGCCGTTGGCGGTGCCATGGCCAACACTTTCCTGCTGGCCGAGGGCATCAAGATAGGCGAGAGCTTGGCCGAAAAAGACGAAGTGCCACTGGCCAAAGATATTATTGAAAAAGCCAAACAAAAGGCCAAGAATCAGCGTTTTGTGTTCTATATACCGCAAGATGGCGTTGTGTCTAAAGAATTGGATGGCAGCACCCAGACACGCATAGTAGACTGGGATGCTCACGTGATTGCCCAGGTGGAAAATTACCCTAAACGACCCGGCCGCGAGACGGGCGAGGTAGCCGCCGACGAATCTATCCTGGATATTGGTCCGTTTTCTGGGGCCTTTATTGCTGGGGGCATTCAGATGGCCGGCACGGTTATCTGGAACGGCGCCATGGGTGTCACCGAAACCAAGGGTAAACAGGGGCCGGTGGGGCCATTTGCTCATGGCACCGAAACAGTTGTAGAGGCCTTGCTGGGTGAATTTGGCACCAAGCCCTTCACGGTACTGGGCGGTGGTGACACCGTTGGGTTTATAGAAGATCGCAAGCTGACAGACTCTTTCAATCATGTATCTACCGGAGGGGGTGCTAGCCTGGAACTGATGAGTGGCAAATCTTTGCCCGGTGTAGAAGTCCTCTGGAACAAAGATTAGTCATGAGACAAACCTTGCGGTTTTTCTCATCGCGCGGCGCGGCGAAGTAAATTCGCCCGCTCCGGCTGCTCTTTTCCCTTGCATAATAATGGTACAATAGGCAGCAAAGCATAAGTAGAAAAGAAATAATGGCTACCACAAGTAAACGCACATTAATCGTCGGCAATTGGAAGATGCATCAGAACGCCAGCCAGGCGAGCTTGTTGCTGCACCGACTGCACGAGCGTATCAAGATCTACCGTGACGTAGAGGTAGTATTGGCACCCAGTATGCTGGTACTGCAACCTTTGAGTGTGCAGATAGACCGTCGTAAATTTCGTTTGGCTGCCCAAAACGCCTACCACAAAGACGAGGGGGCTTTTACCGGCGAGGTCAGCTTTACGATGCTACGCGACCTTGCTCATTATGCGATTGTCGGGCACTCTGACCGGCGGTATAAGTTTGGCGAAGACCTAGATATGATCCGCGACAAAGTAGCCGCTGCCGTGCGTAATGACATCATGCCCATCTTGTGCGTGGGCGAGACAGCACGCGAAAAGGCCGAGGGCGATGGCTTGCAAGTGCTACACGATCAAGTGATTTCGGGACTCAGCAACGTCACCTCCCGTGAGGTTGGCGATATTGTTATCGCCTACGAACCCGTGTGGGCACTGAGCACCGGGTCTGATTACATGCATCATGAAATACCCAAGCCCGATGGTATTGCCAAAGCTGTAGTAGCTATCCGCAAAAATGTGGCCGAGCTGTATGGCAAAAAGGCGGCTGAAAGAATTCGAGTGTTGTACGGTGGCAGCGCTAATGCCTCGACCGCTGGTGGCCTTTTGTCCATCGAGGGAGTAGACGGGCTGTTGGTTGGTGGTGCCAGCCTGAATTATCACCAGTTTTCTGGCATTGTAGACGCGGCGTATCGTCGCCGACACGGGACTGGAGAAATTAGTGCCAGCTGAAAAAGGGAAAGCAGCCAAACCTAAAAAAACGGTTGCCAAAGTTATGGACGTTTCTAAGCCAGGCAAGTCAACGCCAGCGGCTACATCCAAGCCGGTTATTGTAGGCCACAAAATGATGAAAGACCCAATGGTCAGCAAGTCTAGCGCCGAAACCGAGGAAAAGCCAGAGGCTCCGGGTGCGCCACTTCCCCACAGCGGCAAAGTTATAAAGCCGATTACCATCACCGAGGACGGTGAGCTCCAGCAGTCACCCAAAACTAAAGACCCAGAGCTTACGGTAGGCGACGCCATGGCAGCTGTAGTAAAACAGCCAGAAGATACAGAGCCCGTTGCCGAACCAGAGACTCCGGCCGCAGAAGAGCCAACCGAACCCGAAACACCTCCACCTGCTGAAGAGGTCGAACCCGAAACTCCCCCTGTTCCAGAAAAAGAAACCCCGGCTGCAGAACCTGACACCGCGGCAGAAGAGCCGCTGGGCAGTGACGATACAGCAGTTGTAGACGCCGTTGCAGACCAGGCGATTGGCAAAAAGAAGCAGACGTCCGAAGAATCTGAAGAAGAAAAACAAAAGCGCGAAAACATAGAAAAGCTGATTGCTGAAAAGAAATACTTTGTACCCACGGGGCAGGTCACCAAAAAGCGCCACACACAGTGGGCCGTGATATTCCTGCTTTTGCTGGTGACGGTAATTGCGGTGTTGGCGGCCATAGATGCCGAAGTGTTAGATATAGGCGTGAAGTTGCCGTTTGATCTTGTAAAGCTATAGGATGGTAGTCATGAAACTAAAACAATCACAAGCAGGCTTTTCAGTGCCTCATCTGTTGCTGGGGTTAGTGGCCGTGGCCATCGTTGGTTTTGCTGGCTGGCGAGTGTACGAGGCACGCAAAGAAGCCAACCAATCTTATGACAACGCCGCGAATGCAAACGAAGTAACCAAGCAAGATGCCAAAAAGAAGGAAGAACCCAAGAAAGAAGCATACAAAGTTCCAGACGGCTTTACGGTGTATGAGAACAAAGAGTATGGCTTCTTCATGGCATATCCTCAGAAGTGGGGGCAGTTATCTCCGACCGCAGACGTGTCGTTGGTATTTGTAAGCACACCTGCAGCGTATGATGAGAAGCTTGCAAGCGGGGCAAGGGTTGGTAGTAATTTGTATGTGCGTATAGAGAAAAAAGCAGGTTTCAAGGTGGGTGCTTACAAATACGGACCCTTCATAAGCCCGGAAAAGAGCGGGAACGACATTGTCTGGCGAGTCGTAGAAAAGGATTCTGGCGTAGAAAAGTACAAAGTAGGCGACGTCTATCCGCTAAAATCTGCCCAAAACAAAAGGGGTACAAAAGTATATGACCTCTCATTCTTTGACGAAGGCTACCATACCGGTTGGCTACTTGAGACCTCGAAGGCTTTTGTACACCTATACACGCCTTCCGTAGGAATGGAGGACATGAGCGTGCCTACTGCTGCTGACAAAAAAGAGTTTACAGAGCTCACCGAAAAAGTCTTTAATTCGTTTATGGTTCAGTAATCACAACAGTTTTTGCCTCTGTTAGTTGGTACAATTAGCTGATGTCTGAAGATCTTTTGGTGGGACTGAATTCTGAACAACAGCGGGCGGTAGAAAGCACCGATGGTCCGTTGCTGATTTTGGCCGGTGCTGGCAGTGGCAAGACCAAGACACTAACCCACCGCATTGCTTACCTGATCTCTACTGGCAAAGCTACGCCCTACAACATTCTGGCCGTGACCTTTACTAACAAGGCGGCCAAAGAAATGCGCGAGCGAGTGGCAAGGTTGTTGGGCCAGAGTTCTGACAACCGCAGCTTTATGCCCTATATGGGAACCTTTCACAGCATTTGTGTGCGCTTGTTGCGGCAGGACGGCGAGCATGCCGGCATACCCAAAAACTTTGTCATCTTTGACGAGAGCGACCGCCAAAGCGCAGTCAAGCAGGCTAGCAAAACAGCCATGATAGACGAGAAAAGCTTTTCGCCCAAAACCATCAGCAGCATAATTTCTGGTGCCAAGAACGAACTGATCTCGCCACAAGATTACGTGGACGTGGCCAGTGGTCCCATGCAGCGGGCGGCTGCTCAGGTTTTTCCGCTGTACCAAAAAATCCTAAAGGACAATAATGCCCTGGATTTTGACGACCTGATATCTCGCACCGTTAACTTGCTGCAAACCCAAAAACAGATCCGTGACAAATGGCGAGAGCAATTTCGCTACGTCATGATAGACGAATACCAAGACACCAATGCGGCGCAGTACAAGCTGGTCAAACTATTGACAAATGATAATAAAAATATTGCAGTAGTCGGTGACGACTGGCAGTCGATCTATAGCTGGCGCGGTGCAGACTTCCGCAACATCCTGAACTTTGAGCGGGATTATCCAAAAACTATCATCATCAAACTAGAGCAAAACTATCGCAGCACCCAGGCTATCCTGGAGGCCGCCCATAAAGTTATCACCAAGAACCAACAGCGCTCGGACAAAAAGCTGTGGACGGACAGCGGCCGCGGGCATGAGGTAAGTGTGCTGCAGGTGGCCAACGAGCGGGCCGAAGGCGAAGCGCTGGCCCGACGCGTCCAAAATGCAGTAGACGCCAAGTTCCGTGCCTACAAAGACTTTGCTATTTTGTACCGCACCAACGCTCAGTCCCGAGCTATCGAAGAAACATTTATTCGCTACGGTGTGCCATACCGAATCGTCGGTGGGGTACGGTTCTATGACCGCAAAGAAATCAAAGACATCATGGCGTATTTACGGCTGATTTATCAGCCAGAAGACCGTGTCAGCTTCGAGCGTGTTGTGAACGTTCCCACGCGTGGCATTGGTACCAAATCGGTCCAGAACTTCTTTGAATGGAAGACAGTTAACGAGTTAAGTTTGCAACAAGCACTAGAACACATACGTGACCATCCAAACTTAACAAGTAAAGCAAAGAAAGGACTGCTGGAACTAGGCGAGATGCTGAACGCCCTGCGGGACATTGCTGCGGACGTGCCGTTGCCGGCCTTGCTGGACAGTCTGCTGCGCCGGTTGGACTACTTTGCTTACTTGGACGACGGCACGCCGCAAGGCGAATCGCGTGCCGAAAACGTCCGTGAGCTGGTGGGTGTGACGCAGAGCTACCAGGACTTGGGGCTGGACGGTTTCCTGGAAGAGATGGCACTGATCAGCGATCTTGATAGTGCCGAGTTTAGCAACAACGCTGTCACGCTCATGACCATCCACTCTGCCAAGGGCTTGGAATTTCCGGTGGTCTTTATGATTGGCATGGAAGAAACAGTCTTTCCACATTCGCGGGCATTGTATGAGCAGAACGAAATGGAAGAAGAGCGGCGGCTGTGCTACGTAGCCATGACCCGCGCCCGCGAAGAGCTGTACCTGAGCTATGCCACCTCGCGCATGTTGTACGGCGGCATGCAGCACAATCCGCCATCACGTTTCCTGAGCGAGTTTGACGCCAGTTTTCAGACAGACAGTGTCAGTCTGGGCGGCCAGGCCTGGCAAAATACTTACGAACAAGAAAGCTACGACGATCTGCCCACGACGGTCATCGACGAACCACACTATGTACCAGATCTGAACGAAGGCGACGCGGTCAAGCACGACGTCTTCGGCCAGGGCACGGTCATGGAGGTGGACGGCGACAACGTAGTCATTTACTTTAAAGGAAAAGGCGCCAAGAAGCTGAATGTCGCATTTGCCCCGCTCCAAAAAATCTAGCAAGCAAATTTTCAGGTGTCCATTTAGTGGGTGGGACCAGGGGAGTATCCAGGGGGCGGTTCAATAGCGTGACCTTTTTTGCTACACTGGTGGGTAGCTAGACGGGTAGGGGCCAGTGGGTATGTATGGTTTTTACCTTAGCGACTTATCTATGATTCGCAAAAAACTCCATCTCAGCGACGCGGACAAAGAGTACGTGGAGCGCATGAAGAGGCACCCGTTCGTTGTGCCGGTGAGCACTTTTTTGGTACTGTTTTTCATTACACTCATCAGTGTCATTATCTTTAACGGTCGAGACGTGGTGCCGTCGGACTCGCACGTTATCGAGCTATCTATGGACGGCACCAAGCAATCTATTCCCACCCGTGCCAGCACCGTGGGTGAGTTTTTGGAGCGCGCCAATATTACTTTGGGAGAAAAAGACATTGTCGAGCCAGCCAAAGACACCACCATCTACGACGAAGAGCTTCGTATCAATGTCTATCGGGCCAGGCCGGTGACTATCGTAGAGGAGAATGGCTTGCGCACCTTTGCGTACAGCGCTGCCACCACACCGCGGAGTGTAGTTCAGCAGGCTGGTGTCACCGTCTACCCAGAAGACAATCTGTCTTCGGAAGTGCCAGACAACTTTCTGAGAGAAGGGGTCTTGGGCGAAAAGGTGGTGATAGATCGCTCGACGCCAGTCAATATTAATCTGTACGGTACCCACGTGCCGCTGCGCACACATGCCAAGACGGTGGCCGAGTTCTTAAAGGAAAAGAACGTGCAGCTTAGCAAAGACGATACGGTGCAGCCCGCACCGACCACACTCATCACGCCCGAGATACAAGTATTCGTGCTGCGCAGTGGTACGCAGATTGCTACCGCAGAGGAGGCTATTCCTATGCCGCTCGAATATATTGAAGATTCCTCGCTGTCTGCCGGGTCGCAGGCTGTTCGGCAAGCCGGTGCACCTGGTAAAAAAGTGGTGACGTATCAAATTGAGTTGGTGAACAGCAAGGAAGTGTCGCGTAAGAAAATTCAGGAGGTCATTGCCTCGCCACCCATAAAACAGATTGTGGCTCGTGGACCCCAGAGCAGCTTTGGCCAGGCTTTGGCCCGGCTGCGGCAGTGTGAGGCCGGGGGCAATTATGCTATTAACACGGGCAATGGGTTTTATGGGGCGTATCAGTTTAACGTCAGCACCTGGAATGGCTATGGCGGCTTTACGTATCCGTCTGACGCACCTGCCGGCGTACAGGACCAAAAAGCTACTGAAACTTACCAGCGTCGTGGTTGGCAGCCATGGCCTGGTTGCACCAAGAAGCTCGGACTACAAGACACTTACAGGTAGTAAGGGAACGGGTAGGTTCGTTCCCCCAACCCCATGGAACAGGTTTCATAGGGATCTCGGCATCGACAGACTGCGACCGGGTTATTTTTCGGCGATAATCTGGCGATATACGGCTGCGCCACTGCGATATAGTTCGCCCATGTAGAGGATGTCAGAGCGCAATTGATCTACCGCCATTTGAGCATGGGATTGCTCGTAACCTTCATATTGATAGAGTCGTGGAAAAGCGTCTAAGAGGACCGGGGAAACTTGCGTGTCATATGTCGTACCAAAGCGCTCTTCGCTTAAAAATTCACCGGCCTCTTCGGTGAGGTCGGTTACTTCTGTCAAGCCAAAGCCAGCTGCTTCTATTTGTCTGCTGAAAGTGTTGATATTGTGAAATCCATTAGAGCTAGTGCTCCAGTTGTTACGCAACATAGTCAGTTGCTCGTCGGTGATCATATTAGTGACAAACCAGTCATCCACGCCAAGTCGCCCACCCGTAGCCAGGGCGCGGTAGCTTTCGTCTATAACTGCACCGGGATCATCGACGTGATAGATGGCGTTAATTGAGTACACGTGATCGATAGCCTCGTCACCAAATGGTAGCCGTTGCATGTCTCCTTTGGCTGCCATAGTATAGTCCGAGCCGGTCTGTTCGGACATGCGTTGTAGGTTGCGCAGCTGGTTAATGCTGATGCTCAGCCCAACGACTGCCGCACCGGTGGCCTCTGACAATAAGAGGTCAGACACTAGACCGTAGCGATAGGCTGGGCGGTACCTTCATAGATTGGCAGGACTGGAGTGAGTCGTGGGTCTAAATCATGCTGTGCCTGTTTGTGCCACCCTGCTGGGGGGAGGCACCGATTGCGGACAATCAGGGCCTTGATGGGTTCGGCGAGCGTATCGAACCGTGGTGCGTACGCAATGGTCAGGCAGGTTCGCCAGGTATCTGCCTGGTTAGCGTGAGTGGCATGGAGGAGTCGGCGGTCGCCAATGAAGAGCTCGCCTGTCTTTATCGGCACGTCTATCTCATCGCTGCGGAGAGCAGCATCATGAGGCTGCTGGTGTCGCTGTTTATGGGGCCACAGGTGTGATGAAGGCACAACACGCAGACAGCCGTTTTCTGGTGTTGTGTCCTGCAGGTAGTAGATCAGAAATAATTCGGCCGGTTCTGCCATATCGTATTCATAAAAAAGGTCCGAGTGCCATGCCAAGCCAGCTGCTTGTGGGGGTTTGGTCGAGACATAAAAATTATGGAGTTTAGGAGCCGAAAAGCCCAGCGCAGAAAGGGTCTCCATGGTTTTTGGCCATGTCAGTAGGTTTACGATTACGGGGTCGTGATAGTCTGCAACCACAAACGCACCAGCGTCGCCAAAATTTCCCTTTGCCATAGGAGCCAAGGCGTCCTGGCTAAATCGCTCTTTAAGTGACTGAAGCATGTCACTATCAATGATGTTCGGAATAACACAGTAACCGCGCTGTGCCAGTGTGTCTCTAAGTTGCCTAGATCCCATTTTCATAGCAGTAGTATACCTAATTATAGATGGCATGGTATGATTGCGCTACACTGGGTGCATGACGTATAGATTTGATGGATACAATTGGCTGGTGCGTTTTGACAGGGGCGAAAAGCTGATCGAGGGACTTACTAAACTTGTTAAGGATGAAAATATTAAGGGCGTATGGGTTAGTGGTCTGGGCGCTGCCGAAGGGGCGGAGGTGGGTTTTTATAACTTAGAAACCAAGGCCTACCAATGGAAAAAGTTAGACGGTCTACTAGAGATTACCAGCTTGCAGGGTAACGTGGCGTGGGAGGATGATCAGCCGGTGCTGCATATTCATGGCACTTTTAGTGACCACAGCCTACAGGCTTTTGGTGGCCATATAAAGGAACTGCACGTGGGCGGCACCTGCGAAGTATTGTTGCACCGCTGGTATGAGCAAGAGGGGCTGCACCGTACCCTGGATAGCCAGACTGGCTTGCATTTGCTAGACCTCTAAGTTGGTGCCTCGGCCTTGGCAAGTACCTCTTTGATCTGGCCCCATACACTTGTCCGAATATGCAAAATAAGTTTCATGAGATCCTGGCTATATACAGAGGGGTTATCAAAATTACCCCCTTCTTCCAGGGAATCACCGTCCCGCCACCGGTTTGCCTGAAGTCCGGCCCCGCAGATATTTACAATGTGACACTTTTGGCATGTGGCGGACAACGCTTGTTTGCCCAGGCGGTAGCGGACGACCTTGTGATGTTGGGCCGCCTCGTCGATGCTGTGTGTTTCGACATTCATGGGCTGGCCTTTGGCGTCGAGCAAGGCGATGGCACCATCGCCTATCGACCTATAGCTATCGGGTAGAGCCATGTTGCCGTTGGCTTCGATGGTGAGGTTTCTGGCAAATGAGTTGCCAACGTACTCAGCTTTCGCGCTCAGCCCGACGGCCAGTCGTTGGATGGATCGGAAAAGACGGATAGATATTCGCCCGGCATCCTCTTGGGCCCAGCGGTCATAGAGTGGAATGAGCCAGTCTGCATAGGGTGTCGATGCTCCCGGTTGGTCGTAGTCTGATGCATAGCCGGGCGGAAGCAACGAATGGTGTGCAAGCGGGAATAGCAGGTCAAACGAGGCAGCCCCAAATTCTGCTTGAGTCAGTGTGTCGTAAACCTTGTGCGGGTCTGCCTGCAAATTAATTACACTCAACAGACCCAGGGCGGATTTACTGCCACCTTCTGTATTCCATTCTGCAAAAGTCCGGATACCCGCAGCGACGTCTGCAAAGCTGCCACTGCCATCACGCTTGATGCGCAAAGCATCGTGAGTTTCTGGGTCTCCGTCCAGGCTGATGCCTATCTTTATACCCGTCTCGTGCAGCATGTCCAAGACCTCAGGGTGCTTGGCTATGAGCGTGCCGTTGGTCTGCATGTTGAAGTCTGCCCGGTCGCCCAACGTGTCCCTAAAGTTACGGGTAACTATCCGATAGTAATCTCTGTCCAATAGATAACTTAGGAGCGGCTCACCCCCATGAAAGATGATCTTCACATTCTCTAGGTCGTGTTCTTCCGCGTGCTCTCCAATTTGAACAGCTGCCTGTTCGGCCACTTCATAGCTCATAGCAGCAGGTTGTTGCAGATAACTTTTGTCCCTCAGCTCATACATATAACAGTAAGTGCAGGCCAGATTGCACAATTCGTATGTTTTAAGAATGAACTCAGTAGTCTTTGGATCGTATCCTTCTGGCGGCTCAGGCGCCTCCAGATTTTTGGGGCTTCCGGGAAAAGGCAAAAAAGTAACAGGCGTCGGTGGTCGTTCTTGTTCGGCCGACGGCCCGTCTGTCATAATGGAGCATTGTAAAGCATAAGCGGTTTGAAAGGAATGAAATGGAAAACAGTCCGTCATCGTCCCCTAATGCTGAGGTTCAGCAGCCCGAAGGGCCTATGAGTCTTACTGGAGCAGAGGTTGAACCGGTACCAGTGGACAGTAATGTTGAGGTTGATAGAGAGCGATTGCAGCAGGGCATAGAAGCGGGTGAAATCGATCCCAGTACCTTACCTGCTGGCTTACAAGATGTGCTGGCAGATGACACCGACCTAAGGGTTGGTATGGGCTTTAATTCTGCCGCTGACTCATCTCAGGTAGATACATGAGCGAACGGGGCGAAGATTCTTCTGACAACGCCCAGGCTTATCTGGAGGATGCCCAGGAGCTGTACGACAAGATTGTGGCGGGTGAGGTTCGGCTAGAAGATCTGCCACCCGCTCTTCAGGCGGCATTCGAAGAGGAGGATACTGATTTTACCGGTGCAACCGGAACTGCCTCAGCTCCCTATTAGAAGTTATTCGGTTGTGTTTTCTGGGGCTCTTTAAGGAAGTGCCGCAAGCCCTCAGGATTAAACGATAACAGGAAATTACCAGCCTCGAATTTGCCTATGAACGCTTCGTACTGAAGGCGGTTGTGCCCGTCTCCATATTTTTTGATTGTGGGCGTAGCACGGGTAAAGCTCGGAGCTCCCGAGTCATAGAGTTGCTTTTGTCGTGTAAGATTCAGGAGTCGGACCGGATCAGTTGTGCCCGTTGCTGCTTCCTGAAACATGTGGCCGGTTGTACCTACTGCTATCCTGTAGGCCCACTCCTTGAGACTTAGAAAAATGTCCTGATCAAAATCTCTTGGCGCGCTGGGTGCCATGCCAGCGTTTTCAAGAGCAAGGTTCATGAGTATTCGCGATGCTCCGCCGTTCCATGCACGAAAGGGGTGAATGCTACTGAGTTTGCGCTGCATGCGCGCGGCGGCGTGTGTGGGGTTCCCCCTGGTCCTGCATGACTGATTATAGTCATTACAGACCTCATAAAGTAAGCTCTCTATCTCATCAGGTGGGGATTTGTAGTGGATAAGGCCGTAATGTGGGTCATCAGGTATGGGCGTGTCGAATTCTAGAAGTGGATTCGCATCTAGCGTGGCAATTTGCTCATCGGTACACACAATTGGCCGCAATACCCCACGATTGAACACGCCACCCCATGTGGTGCTCTCCCTCAACTTCCCGGCATTCTCCGGGTCTATTCTTTGCAGAAAGCGTCTGTTTAGTTCCTTTAGGCAGTCAACCGTAAGAGGTTGATTACCATATTCTCGGGCAAACAGTCGGGCACTTAGCCACCCCGCCCAGCCTTCATGACTAAACATTCTTTCTGGATATTTTGGTGCACCCATTATGACGGCTGACCTATGAAAAACGGGGTCAATAAACAGCGTAGTTTCAATGACCCGGAGGGCCGGATCGTTACCAAAGAGCTCCTCCTCGAGCTTGTATATTCGGTGTTCTAACTCCAGCGCCCGAGCCATAGATTCAACGCGTGGTTCATACGATTTCTCACACTGCTCTCTTGGCGTCACCTCTTGCTCGACCATATTTATTACTATGACTTACTTTTGACTACGCAGCAAGGTCGCGAACAGCGCATGGCTTGTGCCATCCTATTTCTTTTGAGTGATACACTGGATGGGTGAACGCCTCATCCTCATTGCCAAAGAAATCCCTTGGGCAGCACTGGCTGCGTGATGCTACTGTTCTGGCCGCCATGTGTGACGCCGCCGAGGTAGACGCCAAAGATACGGTGCTAGAGATCGGGCCGGGCCTGGGTACTCTAACCGAGCTGCTGACCAAACGGGCTAAAGCAGTTGTTGCCGTAGAGTTTGACCAGTCACTGGCCCAAGCACTGCCAGGGTCGGTTGAGGCTGATAATTTGTCTACAGTTCAACAGGATATCCTAAAATTCGACCTGACTACCTTGCCGCCCAAGTACAAGATTGTTGCCAATATCCCGTACTACTTGACCAGCAACCTTATACGCGTCATGAGCGAATCTATGAACCCGCCAGCTCTTGCCACGTTGTTGGTACAAAAGGAAGTAGCTATGCGGGTAGCGGCTACCCCGGGCGATATGTCGCTGCTGAGTGTGAGTGCTCAGTTTTATTGGGAGGTCAGTATTGGCCGAGAAGTACCGGCCGAGCTGTTTACGCCACCACCCAAAGTTGACTCGCAGATCCTAATACTCAAATGGCGCACCAAGCCCGCCTTTCCCGGAACGGATATACAATTGTTTTTCCAGGTGGTAAAAGCCGGGTTCTCGGCTCGTCGCAAGACACTCCTGAACTCTCTGAGCGGTGGCCTGCGGCTGGAGAAACCAGTGGTACAAGACTTGCTAGAGACGGCCGGTATAGCACCCGGTTTGCGCCCTCAGGCACTCAGCCTAGACCAATGGCACGCGCTTTATAAGGTCTATCACGAGCGCTTGCAGCCCTAACCTATAGCGCTTGTGATAAGATTACATATATATGGACCCACAAAACTCTGGGCCTAACGGGGTGCAACCTACAGGCGCACTCCCCAGTCCACAAACACCATACGATGTGATGCCCGCGCCGCAGCCACCAACTGTTGCTGGTCAGCCGCAGCCTGTACCGCAAGCGTACGGTTCGCCACGGTCAACTGTGCCTGGTCAGGGACAACCGCCAAAACAGGACAAGGGCCGGGGTATTTGGATCATAGTTGGGGTAGTGGCTGGGCTGGTAGTGCTGGCTATTGCGGCAGCGGTGATGCTGGCCATAAAAGGCGCAGACATCGATCCGCAAAAATCAGTGCGAGCCTACGATTCACCCGTAGGGCTACTGGCAGAATTCCAGGCCAGAGATATTAGAGCCGCCAAGTTTAAGCTATCTGCCAGCTACGCGTCGGGTGGTAGCTTTAACCGCGAGGGAAAATTATATCTAGAGCAGGGGCACGGTGCCTACGAAATGCTGACCGAAACTGACAAGGTCAACCAACTTATAAAAACCCTGTACACAAAGAAAGATCCCAAGGCGACATTCTCTGCCAAAGATCACGGTGCTACCCGAAATTTTAGCTATGACTTCAACGCACTGCTGGGCTACCAATACCTCTACGACCAAAACAGTACGGTAGGTGGCTATATTCCTGCGGTCCAGGGCGCCCAAAAAGATGTGCAAAAAGCTACGGCAGCTGCCATTACTGCCACCGAAGGTTGTGACGCGGCCTTGGCAGACGTCACGTCCAAGACGGGGCCAAACATGACCACCCGTAGTTTGTTCTTTGATTATTCCCAAGAGGGGCTGCGCAAAAAGGCCAGTGTCAGCTACGCTTCGCGTCAGACGCTGGACCGGTCGGTCCGCAACTTTTTTGAAAAGTGCTACAACCTCGAGAGCCCGATTGCTGCAGTCCAAAAAACGCTAGTGGAAAAACTCAAAGAGGACACCACCAAGACCCCGTCATTTATCTACTGGACCGAAAACGGCAAACTAAACCTGGTCATAGAACCCGACCTAGACACCATAGGCAAGGCCGAGCTGAAGTTCGAATTATCAGATCTCAACGCCGTGAGCGGCACTAAAGATGGGGAGACGTCGTCGTTTATAGAAAAGCGTAACATGTACGGATTGACCTACAGCCTCTGCCGGGTGCCGCCGGTAGTTGCCAGTAATACAACCACCGGCTATGTGTTCTTGCCCCAGGATGAGGCCTATAAATATCCAGCCGATACAGACAGCGTGTACTATTGCACCACCCAAGGGGTGTCGACGCAGTATCACTTGCCCACTAGCATGAACGTAAAATACGACAGCGGGGTACTGGCAACAGCGACCGGTGGCGCTATTCCTGAGCTCCAGACTATGCATGACATCCAGTACCAGATAGAGAAATTCAATAGCGCTAACAAGCGATACCCATCCTCGAACGAATTCAACGACCTGATCAATAACAATATGGAAAAACTCACAGGTATCGCCCAGGGGTTGGCGCGAGGCAAGCTAGTGGCATACACGGCAGCGCCAGGGGAGTGCGTGGGCAATTGCAATGACTATTCCCTTGCCTTCTCGCCGCAGACTGGGCTCAAGCTAGGCTTTGCAGCCTACGAGCCGTAGAGCTCCCCTGCCCTCGGTTTTCACAATCTCCGCACTTGAGCCTCCAGTGCATTTTCTCGCCGAGAACCGGAGCGAGCCGTACAAATGGTACGGTGAAGTGAGGATCACAGGCGAAAAATGTGCTGGAGGCCAAGAGCACCAGGGCAGGGCGGGCTTTGCCCGGCTTGGACTGGTGTGGTGCGGAGGTTGTGAGACTTGACGTGTTAAGTATGAGCCCACTACAATAAGGGCACTTCCCCGGAGGAATTGTTATGAAGCCTACAAACAATATCGGTTACCTGCTGCAACATACCGCTTCTACCCTGGCCCGCCAATCTGACCAAGTATTGCAGGAGCGGCTAGGGATAGGCTTTTCACAGTTCAAAATACTCATGACACTGCAGTGGAATCCCAGTGTCCAGCAAAAACACATAGCCGAGAGCCTGGGCCAGACAGAGGCCAGTATTTCGCGCCAAATAAAACTGATGCACGAGGCCAGTTTGTTGCAGAGCAAAATCAGCCCCCGCAACAAGCGCGAGCATATCACCACTCTGACCCACAAAGGCCAACGCCTGGCAGATGAAGCCCTGAATGTACTGAATGGTTATCACGCTCCCATGTGGGAGGCCATTGGCGAGAAGGGCCAACGCCAGCTGATAGAACTACTCAGAAGCATGCACCAAGAAGCCTGCAAAGGCGACAAGCCTGGTCGCTGTCACCAGAGCTACCTCGATTAAAGATTGAAGTGTGGATTTCGCCGTCTACGGCTCATCAGCGAGACTTTTTTGAATATTCTCGGATCCTACCCACGGGTGTTTTTTTGTGCGATTGCACACACCCGTGGGCTTTACTTTTTGGCTTGTGACTAGAGGGGGTGGTGGCCTAGCTGGTCTGCTCGGGCAGCAGTGACGAAAACAGGGGGTAGTACTCGGAAGCGAGCTGTCGGATGGATTCCTCTAGCTGCGAGAGCAGCGGCTCGAGTTCGTTGCACTCTTCGAGGATCTTCCTGACGGTGAAGGTGTCGGGATTCTCCAAGGTGATGATGAGAGCCGCGATTCTCGCGTCTTGCTGGCGGAGCTCGCTGGTCAGTACAGGCGCGAGGAGGTCGGCCCGCACGATGGCGTCGTGATACCAGGCCTTGATGGTCTGAAGGCGCTGGAGTGTCCGCTGGCGAGCAGCTGCACGTTCTTCTGGAGTCATCATGCCCCACGAGTTGGCGATTTCCTTTGCTCGCTTTGACGCTTCCACGTGCTCACGGATACTCGAGAGGAGGCAGAGGCCAAGGAAGGTCCACACAATGATCAGGAGGAGTACGAAGAGGTGCGGGACCCGGTCGGGATCGTCCTGCTCGCTTGTCACACTGTCCTGGCACTCGGCCGGGATGGTGCGGGGGCTCGTTTCTTCCTGGTTGATCGGAGTGATCTGAGCCACGGGGGAACACGGGTCGATGGACTGGGCACTGGCAGTGGTGGCGATGAGCCCAATGGTCAGCACCAGGCCGAGGCCGATGATTGCGGGTACGCATCTGCGCACGAGGCTTCTCCTTTCGAGAGAGCGAATGGGTGGTAGGGCAAATCAAAACTAGTTTTTAGCCAAAATGTAAAAGTTCTACCGCACAGAAGAGGGCAGCTAGTATATATTATATAATAAATAGATCATGCTGTCACTATTTTCGGATATGTTTTTGCTGTGTTGTGGGGACGGTTGGGTGAAAAAAATGTACGAAAACAGATACTTGACTAGTCTAGATATTAATTTATTGACAGTTTTATTTATGGCCAGTTATGCTCTAATAGCTACAATAAAATGTAACTCAAGAGGGTAACACCATGACAATAGATGGACGTAGTTCTTTGGGCCTGGAGCTAGAGGTAGACCAGCCCGTGGAATGTGACTTAAGGCAGCTTGATGACGCCGCCGGGCGTTTGATCGTTGATCGTATGGAGCGCAAAGGGTTGAGCCGCGAGGAAGCCATGACCGACTTGCTGAATTTTGCCGGGAGTGTGTTGAAAGAGAGCGTGGTGCATATTGATACGGGGCCAGTGTATGCGGGGTACCCAGAAGTAAGGCAGGCTGTTGCCGACACACAGCGTAACGCCGCAGCTCGTGGAAAAAAGATGGGTGTAGGCAGGGCTTTGACTGTGCTCATCGTAGCTGGTGCAGAAAAGAAAACAGATCGAGCCGCCGGACCAGGCGCTCAACCATCGGCACCCACTAGGACCAGGGCAGAGGAGATTGCCGAGGGTATTGACGATATTATTGCTGGCGGCGTGGACCTCATGAGAGGCATGTTTGGAAAGGACAGACGCGACAAGTCGGTATAAAAATTAAGTCGGCAGCGCCATATCATCTAGGATTCTCGGAAGCCACAACGCGCCAAGGCCAATTCCCGCTACGTGTCCGATAGCCGGCACGGTGTATTCGTGCGCATCCTCTATGCTCATAGTGGCCAGTGGTACTGTTCTTTCTATCCACGGACGAGCCACGCCGACAAGCTGCTTATCTGCCTCTGTCAGCCCGGGTATAGCTACTTCATGGCAATGAGTTACTGATCCTATAAACGCGGGGCTGGGCTTGCCCAGGCGGTGGAGGGCTCTGCGCTCCAGGTGCTGGGGGTCGCCTATGTGCAGCCGGCCACTGAGACTTATCACAGAAATGTTCAGATCTGGATCGCCGCTGCGCAGCCGGTGAAAGACGTTAACTGCCATGCTGCCACCGGCACTGGCGCCCACCAATGTAAGCTGGCCATAGGTACGCAACCTTTGTTCGGCCTGCTCTGTGGCGTGATCGAATAACTCCTGAAACGACTGGTCTCCGTGCCAGTCCACCAAAGCATGCTCTAACTCTATGCCGCGATGGCGTAAGTGGCTAAAGAATATTCTGTCTATCAGTGTCAGCTGTGTGGTTCCCAGCCCATGGAAATAGAGGCCATGGTACGGTGTAGGACTTTCTGATTCACGTTGCATGCCCTTAGTATAATCATTCAGTGCAGATGGGCGAGCACTAGCGTTTTACAGTCATTGGTGGTATAATGCAGTAGTCACCAAGAGGTGATACATTCATACATGGGGCTGAAATTATGCTCGACGTTGGACTTTATTGGTTAGATCAGCAGGCCGCTTGTCAGCGTATAGACAAACCTTGAACAAATGCAAAAACATTTTTCAACCGCGTAGCTAGCGTGTTTACACCCCAGCTCGCATTCGCTGCCTAATATATTTAGACAGCCGCGCCATACGTGACATCTTGGTAGCGTATGTGCGTGACATATTTTCCAAGGTTGCTTCTGGCAATTGATCCGTAGCCGGATTAAGACTTAGGATCAACCCGCTTTGACTTTTGGTCATTTTGACTCAGAGCGGTACCTTAAATGACCTATGCCTGTAGGATAGACTAATCAAATAAACTAGCGGACCCGGAGGGCAGTTCTCCGGCAGCTCCACCAAATTATAATTTTTCTTGTACTGGTTCATATCGAGCCAGTATTTCTTTTGCCCAAAGCACTGCATCTGTGGCGCGAATGCCCGAGGGCTGAGGCCTCACCCAAAGCTCTAGATTTTCGATTCGGTTGTCATCCCGGATGCCATTCTTGTGATGGATATTCTCATCTTTCTGAATAAAACGTCCGAGGTGTTCTTCCATTACAAGGATGTGCTCAAAAACATAATTGCCTCCGCTGCCTTGGGCACGAGGATGCCCTTTTTGAAAGGCCATTATGTATCCACTCTTCTTGTAGCATCCCGTACCATATTCCGGCTTTAGTTTATTGGTGCAACTTATACAGTTTCCGTATTTTGTAGAGTGGATGTTAACACCGCAGACCTTGCATAGGACTGATTTAGTCCTATGATAACGACAGCTAGGACAGTCTTTATGGTTGCTGCTAGGCTTAAACCCCTCGTGACAAGTACCGCATACTCGCATATGGAGGATTATAATGCATAAGCGAAATGGCCGCCAGCTCCACTTAAGTACCCGATTTCGACCGGGTGTTTTTATGGGGAGAACTACCTGTTATAGTATGTAATCTATGAGCGTGCAAGAGGCTGAAACAGGGGCGGTAACGACGTCTATCCACACCTACGTCCACCGTGAATACGAGAATCAGGTAGACGTTATAGGCGCTATTCATGTGGCTCAACTGCCATATTACGAGGCCATTCAAGGGCTTATTGACAGCAAGCATGACGACAATGGTGCGGTGGTCCACTACGAACAAATAATCAAAAATACTCCAGAGGAATTCCAGCAGGCGGGCCGGGCGGTAAGGGCTCGGGCGGAATGCGTACGGGTTATGATGCGCGGAGTATATGGCCTGTTTGGTGATTTAGAAGAGTGGGGCCTGGTGAAACAGACGAGTGCCATAACTCTCCGGGACGACTGGCAAAACTATGATGCTACGGAAATAGACTTGGCTCGGCGTCTCAGCTCTTTTGCGTTACGTCGGCATACTCTTTTCGTTAGGGGCATGAAGTGGCTGTACGAAGACATGGACCCCGAAGAAAGACAAAAGATGGTCAAAGAGGCCTTGATGGATAGAGAGGAGCGTCCTTTTTCTCCTAGGATTTTGAAATTACTCATTGGTGACTTAAGTAAGCAGATAGTTGACTATCGAAACGATATAGAGCTTGAAGCAGTTGATGGCCAAATACAGGATGATCCAGAAACCGATATGGTTCTTTTGTGGGGTGAGGGTCATCTGAAGGGGCTGGGTCAGGGGCTCTTGGGCCGCGGGTTTGTAAAAGTCGATGAAGACAAGCTTGTAGCTATGGATTGACGGCAATGTCTTGTGATTCAAAGTAGTCTGTTGTTTGCATGCCGAAGTCTACGGCCATCTCGATATCTTCTCCAAAGCGTAGCTTGATCGGGCCTATGGGGATTTCATAGTTCAGGCCCATGGCGGTGCGCAGCTCATCGTCAGGCTTTCTGGCGTAGATCTCGTGCTTAGCGCAATCCAGATAGAAAGTACCGGTGCGCAGCCCGATATATTTACCCTGCTGCAGCTGTTGAAGTAGCTGCTCGTTATCCTCCGGGGGCCTAGTACGTTGTTGGCGACCCTCTGGGTAGGCGACCTGGTGGTAGATGGACTGTATGTCGTTCAGGTGGGCGATGGTGAATTGGCTTAGCCGGGCTACGGCGGTCATCCTCTTGTCTTCTTCTGGGGTACTCAGACGAGCAGACAATTCCGTGGGATCAATAATTGTACTACGTCCAATCTGCGCTAGTTCTGCCAGTTCGGGGTGACTGCCCGGCTTAAAAATCTCTTCTAGCAGAGATGAACCCTGTAGCTTCCAGATGTCCTCGCTCAAATCGTAGTAATCTGAAACGCCATCTTCGATCTGGTGCTGTACGCCGGTGCCGGTAGCCATGTCGAATACGGTTATCCGCGTACCGTACTCCGTGACGCGCTCTTCTACAAGACAGTCTGTGGCGGCGGGAGGTATGTGCTCCTGTATGTCGGTGTCTAGGTTTGCATAAGGGGTAATGGTGGCGACATAGTTTTCGCCTCTAATTCCGCCTGCTTGGCGTACAAAATCCATATAGGCCTGGTGGGCCTGGTCTCTGACCAGTTGTATCTCGTCCCATACAGCCGGGTTGACTGCGCCGTTGGGGCTGTCGTGCTGACGCTCAATAATCATCGACATACAGTACAATGATTAGACCGTTTTTACAATATTGGCCTTTGTAAAAACTATTTGACTGTAAGTGGGTTGCAGCCTCTCTATCATACCTGTGTTAACAGAGGAGAAAGCCCATGCCAGAAACAGTAGGTGGTGGTGAGTCGAGGATAGAACCCATCCGGCCAGAGGAGGCCGCCGAGGCCTTTCATGTGCCGGATGAAGTTATTGGGGTGTTTAACGATCTGATAACTGAAGGATGCGTGAACGGACACGTGACTGTCATGCAAAAAGACGTGGTGAAACGGCTGGTCGATATGGGGGTGAGCCGTAAGGATATCTTTGATAAGGGGTGGCTGAATGTAGAGCAGCTGTTCGAAGGCGCCGGGTGGGAGGTTGGCTATGATCGCCCGGGTTACAACGAAAGTTACGAACCCTCTTTTACCTTCAGGGCACGCACTACTGCCAGCGGCCGGAGGCGAAGTTACTGATAGGTACTGACACTGTTACATTTCTAGCTGTTTAGGCGGTGCTTGGCCGCTACACTATACCCATGACTATAACCAGCACCGCATTTCAGAAGGGCGAACATATTCCTAAAGAGCAGGGCCATGCCGGGGGCAACGTCAGTCCACCGCTGACCTTTAGCGAGGTACCACCAGAGGCGAAAAGCCTGGTCTTGACGGTAGAAGACCTGGACGCACCTCATGGCACCTTTACCCACTGGCTTATCTACAATATGTCACCGGCAACCATGCAGATTCTGGCCGGTGGTACGCCCCTGGAGGGCACTCAAGCCACCAATGATTTTGGCAATCAGGCATACGATGGTCCTGCTCCACCCTCGGGTGCTCATCGGTATGTATTTAAGCTGTCTGCACTGGACAGCCCACTCAGTGGTGTCCGGCCAACCGATACCCGTCAACAGATTGACCAAGCCATGGAGGGGCATGTAATAGACGAGGCTCAGCTAGAGGGCTTGTACGCCGCCGATCAGGAGTCATCTTAGGGGCGGTGACAGAAAAGAGATACACCCAAGAAGCGCTTGAGTTACGAGTTCCACCCCACAGCGAAATACTGAACCAGGTAGCCAAAGAGGTAGACCCGGCAACGATAACCAGCCCTGAAATACAGGCCGATATAGGCAGGCTATTCCTGGTCGCCTATGGCCGCCAGGGCGATGACCGGTATCCTACGCTGGTGGGGCTGGCGGCACCCCAGATTGGGATACTGAAGCGCATTGTCCTCATTGGCATGAACCCGGTAAGCGGTGGCGAACAGCCAGAGTTGCAGGCATTTATCAATCCGGTCATTATAGCTCGATCAGAGGAGATGGTAGAGGGGCGTGAGAGCTGCTACTCGTCGTCTCGGGTATCCGGTATTGTAGAACGCCACAAATGGATAACCCTCCAGGGCTACGACCAGTTCGGCAATCAGACTACCCCGACGCTCGAGGACTTTCCGGCTCGCGTAGGCCAACATGAACTTCATCATTTGGATGGCATTCGGTTCCCCGACCTTATAACAGATGACAATCACCTCCATTGGGTAGAAGAAGATGAATTTGGAGACTATCGCCAATTCTGGAAGGATTGGCCCACCCTGTGCCCGCGGAGCCGCTGGGAGGACATCAAGGCGGGCCGTTTCGAAACATAATCTTTGTTAGATAACTCTCTTTAGGCATAAAACAGCTTATGCTATAGTGCTTTAGTAAATTTCATAAACTAAAGCTTTATGTGGGGGACTTTGGGGTGAAGCAGCGATTGTGGCTGTGGACAGGTTTCGGGCTGTTTCTAGTGGTGGCCGTATTGTCTGCGCCAAAAGTGCGGGCCGAAACAGGCGGCTACCCATACCCTAGCAAGCCGTGTGTTCATGCCCCGTATACGGTGCAGGGCGCGGGGCCCAACTGGTGCCCCAACTACGATTGGGGCGATAGACCGAACGACACCAGCCCGGCCAATGTTATATCGCCCTACGGCTATTATTACCGGAATTGTACAGACTACGCTGCCTGGAAGGTGAGCACCCTGGGGGTGGCGCCCGAGCGGTACAAAGGGTTGGGCGACGCCAAGACCTGGGCCATTCGGGCCCCACCCAAAGGTGTGCGGGTAGATAGCCGGCCGGCTGTTGGGTCGGTGGCGGTGCGTACCAGCGGGACGTTTGGTCATACCGCCTTTGTAGAAGAGGTGCGGCCAGACGGAACTATCCGAGTGTCACAGTACAACTATCGGGCAGACGGTACTTATTCAGAAAACGTGGGTACCCCTGCTGCCTTTGGTTTTGTCGCCTTTGTGCATTTTGAAGACTTTGGGACTGCGCCCCCGCCCGTTGCTGCACCCGCTGCTCCTCCGGTAGAAGCTGCTGCACCTGACGTCGAACCACCTCCACTGGCCGAACCGGCAGCCGAGGCACCGGCTGTTCTGGAAGATGCGCCAGAAGAGCTAGGGGAAGATCCGGAGGCTGAAGTTGTTGAAGCGACTCAGCCTGCATCAGAGCCTGAACCGGTCCAGGCTTTGGGTGCAGAGACGCCCCAAGAAGAACCAGAAACCATCGCGGTGGTGGCACGAGCTGCGATACCTCGAGCCGCTACGCCGGAACCGGCTGTCGTGGTTGCCGTCCAGCCTCGGCCAGAGGGAAGGGGCGCGGTGCAGCACCCACAGCCCACGTCTCAGACGCCGGTAGGGGCAGCAATTCCACAACCGTCTGCGGTATTGGCGGCAAAAGCGCCGCCTACCATGCCCTTATCCGGCGCATGGGATCTGTGGGCGGTGATGGGCCTGGCGGGGTGCCTCATTCTTAGAGAACTTATGAACATAAGAATGCGCTATCCTGGAAAAAGCATATAGAAAAGGACCTTTTGTATCGTAAAAACGACTAAAAGGTCCAGGGTGTCCCGGCGGAGATGGCTCGACGCCGGGTGGAAGCTTCTGACTTCCCGTCTTTGTAGGGTGAAGTGGGTTAGTTGGGGGTTGCTATGGACGGCTGGCTACTTGCGGCTGTGGGAGCGCCTCCGGTAGGGGTCCTCCAGTCGGGAGTTGACGAAGGCTCTGGTGGTGAAGACGCACACGTCGTACAGCACATGCACCACGATCGCAGCCCAGAGGCCGTAGTTGAACATGACGTAGAACAACACCATGCCGATGAACCAGGCGTTCGTCTTGCCGAACCAGCCCTGGTACTCGTGAGCTTCCTCGAACTTTGTCGCAGCGGAGAGCACGGCGGCGCCGAAGAGCCACTCGGGATGGCCGGTGAGTTGGGGCTCGAGAGCACCCAGGGTCTCCCAGTTGACGACCGGAATCATGATCTCGGTGTACCACCAGGCCACGAAGCCGTAGAAGATGGCGTTGAGGAACCGGAGGAGCACCATGGCGATGAAGAATCGCAACCAGCGGTAGATCAGCTCCTCGAAGAAGCCGGCGTTGATGCTGATCCACAAGCCTTTCCAGAAGGTCTCTCCTGGATCGTGCTCGCGTGGTACTTCTTTGACCACCTGGTAGATGCCGATCACCAGCGTGACGCCGATCGCCCAGGCGAAGATGAACGACACTTTGCCTATGGCGGCGCCGACGTTTCCATCCGGCTTCCACAGGTCGTCGAAGTCCATCACCATCCAGTCGCGGGCGAACAGGTAGCACAGCCAGTAGACGAAGAGGAACAGTACAAGTTCGACGAACTTGTACATGGTGATATAGAGCGGGGGGAGATCCAGGGGGTTGACGTATTCTTTCTCCCTTGACACTTTGGTGTCCTTTCCGTGGTTGAGCAGGGACACCTTACGCAAAAACCACACAGTTTGCATAAAATGGTCCTGCTCAAACCCGGGCTGGAGCAAAAGCGCTTCACATACAAAAGAACGACCCCAGAAGGGATAGGTAATTTATAACACTTTAATAATTATTAGTCAATATTCTGGTGAACTAAGGTGTCTGTCGTAGTTTCGCTTTTCGCTGTTTTCAGCTCGTCAGCAAGAACTTGCCGGTATAGGCACATTCATGGAAGCGAATTCGGCAAAGCAGACTAGAGGGATAGTGGGGAAAGCACACGGTGGGCGTGGCACCTATGTAAGCGTGCCACGCCCACTCATCATGTCTAGCGCGCGCTCTGGTCCAGCTTGCGCTTGGCGACGGCGCCGAAGGCCAGAGTTGTGGCCGCCAGGCTCAGTCGGAAGCCGTTGGTCAGCACGATGCGCGCGACGCTGGGCGTCGGCTTGCTGGGGCGCAAGAGGCTCACGTCGAACTCGCCTGGGGGCGACAGCAGCTTGATCACCAGCCGCAGGCCACGGGCCTGTGCACGGCTGATGGTGGGGCTGGCACTGGGGAAGACGCTGGGTACGAACCAGTTCCACAGCTTCTCGAGCACCATGGCCTCGAGCAAGGTCACGGGGAGCTTGAGGGCCAGGGCGGTCGCGTAGGTGATGGCCTCCTCGGACGTGGGCAGCTTGCCCTTGGGCTTGCTGTCCACTAGCTCCCTGACGTCCTGTGGCGGATTGCCGCCGAAGGTCTGCTGGGCGAACTGAACGACTTGGTCCACGTCCCACGCGTCTTCGCCGGGAGCGTCGGCCTGGGTGGGCTCGTCGTCGGTTGGGTCGACGGGCGTCTCGTTGGTTTGGGGTTCCACTAGTTCCACTTCGTGGTAGTCTGCTTGCCGGATGAACATCTCTGAAAATATCTCAGAAGATTTCGGTATAATACAATAATATTGCGCTTGTGTCCACGTAGGGGCATTGACATAAGCAGCGTGGTGTGCTACTATTAACCCTAATTGTTTTAGATGAATCCGAGTTGTTTCGTTAGTACTATGGTTTCATCCCGACAATCATGTACCAACTAAACAATCAAGGATTCTATTTTTATGTCCTCTAATTTCAAACAGCGACCTAGCCGGTCGAGACCTATCGGCCAACGCCGGGCCTATCATGCGGCGCCTCAGAGATCAAACAGAAAGGCTGGTCAATACATTGACCCCAGCCGATTTATTCGCGTAGCCAAATCAGTAACCGCAGAAGAATACGTAGCCAAACATCAGTTTGCAGACTTTGACGTGGACAAGCTTATCAAGGCCAACCTGACGCACAAGGGTTACCAGATACCTTCGCCTATTCAGGATCAAACCATTCCACTGGCCCTAGATGGCAACGACGTGATTGGTATTGCCAACACCGGTACGGGTAAAACAGCTGCTTTTGCTATCCCTATACTTAATACACTCATGCACGACAGGCAGTCCAAGGTGCTTATCATGGCTCCTACCCGTGAACTTGCCCTGCAGATTCAGGAAGAGTGCAAAGAGATCGCCCGAGGCAGCGGCCTATTCGGCGTCCTGCTTATTGGTGGCGTTAACATGAACCCGCAGCTGCGCGACCTAAAAAAAACTCCCCGAGTTGTTGTTGGTACGCCTGGTCGTATCAAAGACCACATGGAGCGCGGTACCCTGCGTTTAGAACACTTTAATATGTTGGTCTTGGACGAAGTCGACCGCATGCTAGACATGGGCTTTTTGCCAGACATGAAACGTATCTTGAGCCAACTGCCCACCAAACGTCAGTCGTTCTTCTTTTCTGCTACTATGGACGCTCCAGTCCGCCAGTTGATCGAAGGCTTTGGCCATGACCCCAAGATGGTATCGGTCAAATCCGGTGACACCGCTGACAGTGTGCACCAAGACGTTGTCCCTTATCGGGATGCCGACCACAAGATGGATTTGCTGCACGATATTTTGATAGATACCTCGGTCCAAAAGGCAATTGTCTTTGAGTCAACCAAGCGCAGTGCCGAACGTCTGAGTAAGAAGCTCGTAACTCGTGGCTTTCAGGCAGACTTCATTCATGGCGGCAAATCCCAAAGCCAGCGCCAGCGTGCCTTGGACAAGTTCAAGAAAAGCGACATAAATATCCTGGTTGCTACCGACGTAGCAGCTCGTGGTATTGATGTAGCTGACATCACGCACGTCATCAACTATGCCACTCCGCAGTCTTACGAAGACTACGTGCACCGTATCGGTCGCGCAGGTCGCGCAGGACGTACTGGCTACGCCCTGACCTTCGTCAGTAAGTAAACCGAGCTAGCTTAGCTCGTGCTTGATACGGGCGTCTAGTTCGTCCATAGTTTTCATGAATGCTGAAGCCAGGTCTATGTTGTACTTGCTGGCCAAAACCAGGATAGACCACAGGCAGTCACTCAACTCATGTGCTAACTTTTGGTCTATGTCATCCATGGCTCGCAGGCCATGTTTAGCCATGATAATCTTGGATAGGTCACCTACGTCACCTACGAATCCTGCCATCAACTGCTGCTCGTTCCAACTTACACCCTGCTGGGTTTGGTTGAGCTGGTCGTACTTCTTCCGTATTTCTACGGCTCTGTCGTTGAGCGTCTTGAAGTCCATTCTATAAGTATAACCCTGTCCCTTTTTGGCCGCGGACACATTCTAAATAATTAAGCCCCCTTGCGGGGGCTCATTGGTGCTAGACGCTTTTTTTAATATATTCGGGCATTCTCATAATTTTTACCCCCTAATTCTTAGCTTCCAAAGTACCTTAGTACTAATAATATTATAGCACCGATAAAAAGCATATTTGTGCCGATATCAAGAAGTGCTACCTTCTTGAGGTGTTGCTGCTTACAAAAAGCATAGGCTTCATTGTACTCCTCAAGCAGAAACACTAAGAATTTTCCCTTGCTATTATATCGCTCTTCTAACTTAGCCAATTCTTTTTGGTCTATGGGCAATGCCCAGGTCGTAGAACGCATTGCCCAAAAAAGTACACACAAGGCACCCAGGAATGATCCAAGCCCAATAGCGTAAAAAATCTGACTATCAAGTTTAGAGGGGAAGAATATGTCTCCCATTCCTCCGTTATTGTCGCCGGCGTAAAGAAAGCTAAGAAATACAAGCCCACCACCAATCAGGGTTAGAATCTTCACTCTTACTCCATCAAAGTCATGACAGATTTTGTCATATTTGCGTTGTAGTTCTTTGATAGTTATTTCGAGGACATCAATATTGATAGCCATGCTTACCCCACATGCCCACCACGTTTGATTTGCTAGGTTCAGTATATCACCTACTTGTTGCGGTTTTCGGGTTGTTTAACAGCTTCGCTTATGGTATAATTTAGGAAAACGTAAGAGGTGCTTACGAAAGTGAGCGCCTCTTTTAGTGAGAATATGATAAATACCGACCAAGACCCTAATAAAATACGCAACATCGCAATTATCGCGCATGTTGACCATGGCAAGACCACACTGGTTGATGGCCTGCTCAAGCAGTCCCAGACTTTCCGCGACAACCAGGCCGAAATGAGTCAGGATCTTATCATGGACAGTGGTGACCAAGAGCGCGAGCGCGGCATCACCATCACCGCCAAAGTTACGGCTGTGCAGCATGGTGACTACCGGATTAATATCATCGACACTCCTGGTCACGCCGATTTCTCGGGTGAGGTAGAGCGTACCCTGAACATGGCCGACGGATGTATCTTGATTGTCGATGCCCAAGAGGGCCCCATGCCTCAGACCAAGTTCGTATTGGGTAAAGCCCTGGCGAACGAACTCAAGCCAATTGTTATTATCAACAAAATAGACAAACAAGCCTCTCGCATAAAAGAGGTCGAAGACGAGCTGGCCGACCTGTTCCTAGAACTGGCCGTACACGAAGATCAGCTGCATTACCCCGTCTACTACGCCGTGGGTCGGGCAGGCAAGGCCTGGCAGACCATACCGGCAGATGCTGAAGCGGCAGGGGACTTAGAGCCTATCTTTGACGCCATCATCGAGCACATCCCCGCACCAGCGGTAGAGGCAGACAAACCTTTCCAGATGCTGGTAACTGCCCTGGCCTGGGACACCTTCAAAGGTAAATATGCCGTGGGGCGTATTACGCGCGGTAGCATGAAGGCAGGCACCCCCGTTATTTTATGCAAAAAAGATGGTTCGCAGGTAAAGGCAAAAGTAGACACGGTATTTATGAGCCATGGAGTCAGCAAATTTGAGGTACCTGGTGGTGTGACCGGCGACATCGTGCAGCTGACCGGCATTGCCGATGCCCAGATTGGCGAGACAATTGCTGACGCTATCCAACCAGAGGCCCTGCCCGTACTAGAGGTAGAGGCACCTACACTGAAGATCTACTTGGGCCCCAACACCTCCCCATTCAAGGGCACAGAGGGCGAATTTAACACTTCTCGCCAGATTGGCGCTCGCTTGGACAAAGAACTAGAGAGCAATGTTGGCTTGCGCGTAGAAGAGCAAGGCATTGGCTTCTTGGTATCTGGTCGCGGCGAACTACACCTGAGTGTGCTGATAGAAACCATGCGCCGCGAAGGGTTTGAGTTTGAGGTAGGCCGCCCACAGGTGGTTACCCGCGAACACGAGGGCGTGACCGAGGAACCCCTAGAGGAGCTGATTATAGAAGTACCAGCCGAACACGTCGGCACGGTCCAGATGGAACTGGGCACGCGCCGGGCAGAACTGGCCGAGCAGTTTGCCAGCCCCAAGGGCGTCACCAAACTGGTCTACAAGCTACCCACTCGGGCTCTCTTAGGCCTCCGCAACATCCTGATGACCAACACCAAGGGCACCATTATCATGAACAGTCTCACGGTGGGCTATCAACCACTCGGGCAGCAGTTGCAACAGCTCCGCAATGGTGTGCTCGTTGCTTTTGAGAATGGTGTTACGACTCCCTATGCATTACAGATGGCAGAAGACCGCGGCATTGTATTCGTCGGCCCCGCCCAGAAAGTCTATGCAGGCCAGATAGTGGGGCTGAACAAGCGCCAAGAAGACATGGAGATGAACATTTGCAAAGCCAAGCACCTCACAAACATGCGTAGCTCGTCCAGCGATGGCGTGGTTCAGCTGACGCCACCAACTATCTTTAGCCTCGAGGAGTGCCTGGACTTTATTGAAAATGACGAAGTGCTAGAAGTAACACCTAAGTCTCTGCGTCTTAGAAAGCGTGAGCTAGACCACAGCAAGCGCAAGCGCCAGAAATAGCACGATATCTGATTGCACACTCAGGCTGATAAGATGGTCTTATGTCACGGGAGACTTTTGGTGAAGGCCCTCGCATAGAAGGAGCCTATAGACTTGTTACGGCGCCTGAAGGCTACGAGGCTTTGCATAGGCTACAGCAACTGGTCAAGGAGGTGCCGGGCTTTATTCCGGCTCCGCTGGGATCTGATCCTATAGATCCCGATTATGCGCAGGGCAGGAGTGATTACCGAGAAACTAATTTTCCGCATGTATCTTTTTTTGCCAGGACTGAAGAGCGAGATCTAAAGGATGCTTGGCTGACAGGATTTCTGCATGCCCAACCAGACAACCCCCTCCTCGGGCCGGCTCGTTTCAGGCTGACCGGAGATCTATTTGCCACTCGGCGGCCACTCGGCGGCCCCTTGGTCGGATCATTATGGCACGATTGGTGGGGGAAGAGGACGACCCTGGGGTCCAGCGCCAGGCCGTGCAAGATGCCTTTCAGTCTCTTGCTCAGGCAGAGTTTACTCCAGACTGGAGGCATGTTATTGGGGTTGTGGTGGGGCGTATCATTAGGCCGCATAGGGTTAGGGGTGTCATTTCGGCCCTCAGAGATGCAGCGGCTCCTTTCGAGAGCACACTGCCGACGGAAAGCGCCGTATTCACTAGAGATAAAATACACAAAGGTCCTGCGGGCCTGAGCATTTGGCTGAGTACGAAAACAGTGTCCGCAGTGGGCATTGCCACTGCTCCTGAGGGCCGGCTGGAGCCCCCCGAAACGGTATCCACCGAACATGAAGCGAAGGAGGCGGCCGAAGAAGCGCCTTGTCACGCTGAAATGCGGCTTACTGACATTCTTCCTTGGGCTGACGTGTCTGTCGACCCAAGATTGACGCAGCTAGAACCAGACCATCTTAGGTTATTGCAGCTCCCAGGTGAAATCAGGGGTCTGCTTACCGAAAAAGTGGCGGCCGAGGAACTGGGAGTTGAGATGCACGTGGCCCGGGCTTTTCTTGGTAAGCTGGTGCTACTGGGGCTTGTAGAGGAGGAGAAACGGCGTGCTTACTCAATTTATAGGCTCAGGTCTCAGCCCTTACCAGACGAGCCAGAGGTGTAGGTCTCTACGACCCCATATCCTACTATCGATTTTAAGTAATAAAAATGGTATAGTATGTGGTTGGTTCCTTCAAAGGCGAGCCAATAGCTGAGCACAGTGCTCTAGCGTTACGTTGTCTCCCCCTATCTGTGATTGGAGTGAGGATATGACTTCAACTGCTCTGGACGTGAGCACCATTGCTCACGCTCTTCTGGCCCTCGAAGACGAGTTCTTGGGCACCTGCCGGTGGGCCAGCTCGGGCGACCCTGCCCAGGACTGGTTCCTGCGGTGGTACCACGGCATCCGTGACCTGGGCGCCATCAAGTCGCTGACCAACATCGAGGCACTGGCCTCTACCGACTACAACCAGCTCAACAAGTTCTTGGTCAAGAAAGGTTTCGACCCAAAGTTCGGTCCGCTCGACCTCGGTGTGGCCTCGGTACTGGACATGCTGGTGGAGTGGCTGACTGTGGGTGAGCGGGTGCCGTTCACCGGTGCCGATGGCAACAGCTACCCCGCCTTCAAGCTGGAGGATGGGGTGCGCGTGACCAACGTGCGCGGACTGGACAGCCCGGTTGTCACCATCGACACCCAGAGTGGTGCCACCGTCTTCCTGTGCATGATTCCCGAGCCGGCCAACGGCATGGAGCTGGTGCGACAGGCCATGGTGGCCATGGACCCCGGTCGAAAGGACAACTACAACTACGACAGCGTGGTGCTGCCCACGGTGGATCTGAACCTCGAGCCCGACATGGGCTGGATGCTCGGCATCAACACCGTCAGCTCCCGCACCGGTGGTCAGCTCAGTGTCAGCCAGGCGTTCCAACAGTTCCGCTTCCGGATGAACGAGCGCGGTGCTCGGGCCAAGGTGGCCACCGGCATCGGCTTCGAGTGCACCTCTGTGAGCACGCCGCTGGTCTTCGACCGGCCATTCATGTGCTTCATGGTGCAGCAGGGCTCGGTCGTCCCGCTGGCCGTGCTGTACGCCGACACTGATGTCTGGCTCGAGCCGGCCGGCTCCCTGGAGGAGCTCTGACCAAATTGGTCAACAGATAGTGGGAGCGCCGAGGTGGCAGGGTATAGATCGCTTAACGCGATTGCCTGCCACCTCGGATTCTCCACCTTGTTTATAAATAGTTTCACGCAAAAACACCCTTCTCTGTAAAACAGAATCCCACAACAGTGGGATGAGACCGAAGTCTCGAAGGGTGTTGTTTGCTGCAACTCCGTTAGGAGCGCGTGAGTTCTCTAGTCGTTGTCCTCCGCCGGGACGATCTCGACGATGAACTCGTCGACGAAGGCCACCTTGTGGTAGGTCGTCTCGCCGGGCAGGCGGACCAGGACGTTCCAGACGATCTGGAACTTGTTGCCGGTCACCTTGGCGTCCTTGCGGAGGTTGTTCTCCGTGGGGCGCTTCTCGCTCAGCTCGCTTCGGCCGTAGCCTTCCATGTAGTAGCCGTAGCCGGTCATGAAGGTGTCGCTGTGGCCTTCGATCGAGAACACCTCGGTGTACTCGTACTCGCTGGGACCACCGACGGCGAAGCCGGGCTGGGTGCCGCCATGGAGGCTGTCGTCCATGGTGTCCTGCTTGATGCCGTCCATGAGGTTCTTGCGGGCGTCGATGAAGACGTCGGCGTGCATGCTCTCGATGAGCACCTCGGCCTCGGGCATGACGCCGTCGCTGTTGGAGGCGACCTGCGCCTGGATGTGGATCGACTTGGAGTCGGTGATCCGCCAGTCGTCGACGTCGTAGCCAGGAGCGGAGAAGCTGGTCATCAGCGTGATGCCGCTGCCCAGATCGTGCTCGAACGTAGCGCCACCGCCCTCGAGATCGTTGTCCAGGCTGATGCGCTGGGTGTTGTTCTCGCGGTTGGTGGCGTCGTTGTTGTCCGACGTGGAGCAGCCGCTGGCCACGGCGATCAGGCCGATCGCTGCCAGGGTCGCCACGGGGGCGTGCCTGCGGGTGATTCGGAATCGACGCATGTCGATGCTTCCTCTCATCAGGTGGAACTCTGCGAAATGCAGCTGGTGCAGATTATATCATAAGTCAATCTTTTTTGCAAGCAATATATAACTGAAAAGACCGCCGGAGATCACACGAATGTGAGTGACCTCCGACGGTCGGTTGTTGGTTGGGTTAGGGGTGGTGCCGCCTGCCGGCGATTTCGTCGCGCACCTGGGTGGCCCGCGTACTGAACAGGGTCATCAGATCGAACGTGTCGAACTTGTCCAGCGGGCTGCCGTTCCAGTTGTTAACCGGGACGTGCTGCAGGGCACGCAGGAGACGCCAGCCGGTTTCCAGCGCCAGGGCGATGTTGTCCACGACCTCACGGTTGCGGCAGAGCGGGTTCATGAGGTTGGAGATGTCACCGTGGAAGCTAGTCCACACCACGGCGCCCTTGAGGCGCTGCCAGAACACGGTCAGCTCGTTGACGCGATCGGACGTGTACTGGTCGGTGTCGTCCCGGGCGGGGTGCCTCAGCTCGCGACAGATCCGCAGGATGTTGTCGGCCCACAGTCTGAGCAACTTGGCCTTGGCCTCGGTGTCACCGACGCCCTGCTGGGCGGTGGGCTGCTGGCAGATGGCCCAGCCCAATATGTAGTGGCTGCCGAACCACTGCATGGCCACTTCGTGATGGATGCGATCCACTAGTGCAGGCGGGACGAGCTGGCTGAGCCCTTCGACGCCGAGACCGCCGTCTAGCAGTTGCTGGGCTTCGGCCATCAGTTGGACGAACCGGTCGCGGGCCGCTGTTGACGACTTGGGGTAGCCGGGAAAGGCGGGGGGAGCGCCTTCGCGTGAACTTGTCATGTACTGGACCTCTCTTCTCGAGAAACCAACCGTATATTTATACAATAAAAATTATATAACATCAACATAACGATGCTATATCTTTGACTTGCTTCACGATTTATACCAAAATAATAAGTGCCAAGATATTGCATTTTGGCGTACATTTACAGATCTTTCCGGTTAGTTTTGTGTCGGGCAACAAGCCTATAAGACAATTATGCTCTTATTGCCCAACACAAACCGTAGGAGGTGGGTACGTGAGCGATTCTTTGTTCACGAGTGATGTGTGGTCTCGGCGACGAGGCTTCCGCGAGGTTGACGTCCTCGATCATCGGCTGTTCATGTTCCTGGTCAGCTTCTGGACCATGGCCGGTGTGTTCTTCAGCCTCGGCTTCAGCATGATCAGCTACAACTGGGACATCTCGGGCTGGGACGTGTTGTTCCTGCTCGTGCCGGTCCTGGTGGTGGCTTTCTATGGCTGTAGCGTGTCTGCCCGCAGCACCTCGGTCCCCGAGTCGCTGTTCGGCTTCGCGCTGATAGCCGGTGCCCTCGGTCTGTTGCTCGGCCCCTCGCTGAGCGAATACCAGGCCGCGGCCATCCTGAAGGCCTTCATCCTGACCACTGGCATGGTCCTGATCCTGGGCACCATCGGTGCTCTGATCCCCGAGGATCTGTCCAGCTGGGGGCGTCCGCTCATGGGTGCCTTGCTGTTGCTCATCGGTGCTCTGCTGCTGTCACCTCTTCTGACTGCCTTCGGCATTCCGATCGAGACCAGCATGTCCGTCCTGGACTGGGCAGGCATCATCATCTTCGGCGCCTTCGTGCTGTACGACCTCAACCGTGCGGCTCGACTGCCACGCACTGCCAAGAACGCCATCGATGCTGCCATCGGCATCTACCTGGACTGGTTCAACATCTTCGTCCGAGTTCTCGGACTGGGTGGTCGGGACTAGTCCACCGGAAGATCAACCCAAAGGGTGCCCGTTGGCACGTCCCACTCGGGCACCCTTTGGATCTTTCATTTATTAGCATTTTATAGTGGTTATGTTTAACTGATAGCATGGCAAATTACAAAGGACATATTGCCGGTGGCTTAGGGGCTGGCATGGTCTACGTGCTAGGTCTGGGGCTTCTGCCCGGTGACCTCCTGGAAAAGACGGGGGGCGTATTGAGTGATTGGCAGCTAGTAGCCGGACTGTTTGTGCTGGCTATGTTGTTTGGTTTGTGGCCAGATATCGACACCAACTCTAAGGGGCAGGACATCTTTTTTGGTGCTGCCTTTGTACTAGATGTATTACTGATAGCCTATGGATACCTAGAGGCTGCGGCCTATTTTGGTTTGATCTGCATGTTTCCGGTACTCAGCAAGCACCGAGGATGGACTCACGGCAAGATCGCTATGGTGCTGGTACCGCTGCCTATTGTGCTGGTGCCGTATCTGAATAAGTCCACGCTGCTTGCGACATACTTGATATTTTATGGAGCAGCGCTGGCGGGATATTTCAGCCATTTACTACTAGATGGATTGATTGTACCCTGGATTCGCGTCAAGGGTGGACGCACCAGGTATTAGAATTTAGCTTGAAAAATATCAACAGATCGTAATTTGGCATGTACACTATATGTATGGCCTTCGAAGTTGAAAGACCGCCAGAATACATACCCCACCCCTATACGGGCTTGGATATCGGGGAGATCGTGTGTCAGGCAGTGGCGGCCTCGGAGGGAAACAAGGCACAGATTGCCGAAGCTCAGAACGGTGTGGTTTATAACTTGCGCAGCTGGCCCATTACGGCACCGGCTGAAGGGGAAGAAGACCGAACTTTGCGAATGATGTGGGATCGGGACGAATGGGAGCCGGGAATTGCGACCAAAGAGGTCTTGCAGCGTCCTATCGGGGTACATATTCAAGATATCACCTACCTTGGGTCTCGGCTGGGCTTGCCGTGGACACGGCACTCAGTGGTGGTGCACAACCCGAGTGGGCCCAGCTATGGGCTCCAGACAGAATTTCTGTTTGATACGCTGCGGCGGCCTGATTTTGCGGTAGCTTTGCCGTTTTATTTCGAAGAAGACACAACCGAAGGCATGCTGCGGCCAGTGGTCAGCTGGGCCTTTATGCGAGCTTGTGGTATCAACGTTGCTGACCGGGATGCGACCGATCTGTACACGGCTGCTGCTGTGTCGCCTCTGACGCAAGAAGATTGCGGACGGCTATCCGACGATTTGTTTATAGCCAGTACTGGCAATCCAACCTCTCACTGAAAGGCAGATGTCTGAAAATCTGGCTGGAGGTCAGCCACACATAAAAAGTGATCTGTTTGGGTGGGAATTACCCGTGCGTGTATGGGCAGCCACTCGGGGGTGCACATAATATGATCTGGCCTGAGTCCTTTGGGGTCGGTGGGGACTTGGGCTGGCAATACATCCTGTAGAGAAAACTGGCTCATAAACTTGGGGAACGGGATGGTAGGGTGTGCGGCATACAGGTCGGCCGTAAAGACAAACGGTGCCTCGAGTTGCTTCACAAGAAACTCGTCAATGGTATGACCGAACTCAAGTCCTAGCCCTTCGCTATAGTCATAGCCAAGGATATCTAATGGCTCAACATGCAGGGTTGCTACCCGAAAACCGGGAAACTGCACACTTATGAGATAGCGATCAAAGGGTGGCACCGGTTTGTCGTGCAGGTATAACTGAAAAGAAGGGTGGGGCAGCAGCTTTGCCCGTGGGTCGGTAAAGGGCTGTCTGGACAAGATGGCGTTGCACAGCTTGTACTGGCTGTCGATATGGGAGGGACAACAGCGCTTCTCGAAGACATGGGGCATCTCTAGCTCTTTGGCTAACTCCTTGGCCAAAGAGTAAGAACGGTTGCCGTGAGTTTCCTGCAGGCACACCACATCGGGTTGAAGGGCAGCAAGATGCTCCAGAAAGTATTTTCTGTTTTCGCCCTCGTAATAATCGAACTGCTTGGCTGAGCGGACGGTGCGGCAGCCGGCAATGTTCCAGGTAACAATGCGCATAACCCACCAATTCTAGCATTTATGTCAAATTATTTGTGTGGATATCTCCAGTGCTTTTTTGGTACATCTGGCAAACAGGGGTAGTAGACCTGAATCCCGAAACTCACTAACAGATACAAAACTCACTTAAAATCTAAGAATTTACGGTCATCAATCCTAGCATCTACACCTCAGAGCTAGCACAGACAGGTACCCTTCCGGGTCTAAGATTGGTTAAATAACAGTTTGAGGAGGTTTCGGGATTCAGGTTAGTAGGTATTGACAAAAAAGCATAAGCGTGGTACAATATATTCAACTTGAAAGTGATACTGTGTCTGTTTAGTTTCACTTTGCTTTCAAGGAGTTATTGAGGCTTAAGGAGTTTATATGAAGAAATTACATCTGTTAGGTGTTTCTGTGGTAACTGGTGTGGTTATAGCTGCTACGGTAGCTGCCCCCGCATTTGCTTGGCACCCCAAGGGTGTTATCAAGAAATCAGTCCAAAACGTATCTGCTAATGGTCAGCTGGCTGACGCCAACGACGCCAAGACTGCTGTTACGACCAAGACTGGTGACACCCTGAAATATGTCGTAGAGATATCAAATGCAGCCGAGGCTGCTAGTAACGGGAACAACGACATGGCCTTTACGGTCATGACCGACACCCTGCCTGCTGGCGTAGAATTGGTAAGCAACCCTTCTCAGCGCGTAATCACTGAAAATCTGGGTACTTTAAGACCCGGACAAAAGGTTACAAAGGAATATAGCGTTCGCGTAACCAGCAACATTAACAAAGATGTTGTTACCAACAAGGCTTGTTTCACTGGTGACAGTGAAGTCAAGGACAACCCCCAAAAGGGTTGTGACAACGCTGTTGTTGTCGTAACTGTTCCTCAGACCTTACCTCCAGTAGTCACTGGTGGCGAAGGTGGTCCCGTCAAAGAGACTCCTCAAGTTTTGCCTGCAACCTTGCCCGCAACTGGCCCTGCCAGTGTCGCCGGTATGTTTGCTGGTGTGACTGGTTTGGGTGCTGCAGTACATGCTGTTGTTACTCGCAAGAAGCGAAATCAATAAGTCCTTGGTTAGACTGAAAAAGCTTAACCCCTGCACACTCAAGTGCGGGGGTTTAGTTTTACCTGGAGTACACTAGAAGTATGAAGTAACCGGAGGGGTACCGTATGAAAAGAAGCAAATTGGTAGGAGCGCTGCTCCTATTTTTATTACCAATCTTTCTGTGGGTAGGTATTGCCCTGGCCAGAGTTTTAGGTCTGGCGACACCACTACGGTGGGCGCAAATGAAGTAGTAGATAGCTCGTTGTACGCGGCGGGTAACACCATAGATATTGCCGGAGAAGTAAAGGGCGATATCTTTTGTGCAGGCCAGAACATAACGGTCAGTGGCAAAGTAACAGGTGACGTTATCTGTGCTGGCCAAACTGTTCGAGTATCTGGCACGGTAGAGGGCGATGTGCGGGTTGCCGGCCAAACGGTAGCCATTGGCGGAGAGGTGAGGGGCAACGTATCTGCCGCTGGCCAGACTGTGACGCTAGAAGGTAGCGCCAAGGTTGGCGGCGATGTCAGCATAGGTTCTAACAACGCTGTTATTAACGGCACAGTGGGCCGTGACCTGTCGGCAGGTGGCAGTACGGTGGCTATCACCAACAAAGTGAGCCGCAACGTAAAGGCCAGTACCGAGAATCTGTCTCTGGCCAGCGGTGCTGAGGTAGGTGGCGAACTGTCCTATACTAGTCACAACGATGCTTCGGTTGCCAGCGGTGCCAAGGTTGCTGGTGTAACTACCCGTTACCAACCCAAAGAGCAGAAATCCAAGAGTAATTACGGCCGGGTATTCTCCTTTGGCTTTGGGTTTACCATTCTGATCATGTCTGCATTACTCATCATGTCTCTGGCGCTTGTATTGCTGTTCCCGAAGGCTGTTAACGAAACGGTTGCTCTGGGTCTGGCCGATCCGCTAAAGACAGTACTGATAGGCCTGGCTGCGGGCATTGTTGTCCCTATAGCGGTTGCGGCGCTCATGATAAGCATCATCGGCATTCCATTGGGCCTCTTCCTGGGCTTGGTCTGGTTGCTGATACTGCTGCTGAGCGGTCCACTGTTTAGCTATATGGTAGGCCGGCTTGTCTGGCGCAACCAACGCAATGTCATCGCCATCATGGCCGTCGGCGTGCTGGTGGTTACTATCTCTTACCTCATCCCGTTGCTCGGTGTCCTGACGTTCTTTGCCATGGCGTGGATGGGGACGGGTATGGCCGTACGCTGTATCTTTGGCCGGATACCTCGACCACACTACGAACTAGCTGATCCTGTGATCGCGAGATCCTCTGCGCGTAAAAAGCGATAACGAGAGTCGTTTTTACTGCTCGGCGGCGAGCGAAAAGAGTGTGGCGGTTTGAATGTGCGAGCAGTCGCCGGCATTGTCTTCGAACTTTCCTCTCCCGTGGAAAAGATCGCAGTCGCAGGCCATAGAATGGTCCTCGGCCACCGTTACATGGTGGTCGTTGGTGTTGCCCCAGACAAAAAACCCGCCTTCTGGGGCAGACGTGATTTTGCCCTCGGCGATATAGGGTACTGCATTCTTAAAGAGTTTTCTGAGGTGTACATACTGGCCTTCCCGAAGATATTCGTCACTCAGTTGCATTACAGCCGACAATACGTGTGGCTCCAGGCTTGCCAGTAGGTCGCTGTGGTGGTAGGCAAACTCCCAGGCTTGGCCGACGACGGCACGGTCTTCTGGCGATAGGTCTTCTGACGCGAACACGGCAGATTGGCTTGAATTTTCCATGGGTGCCAGTATGGCATCTTTTCTAGAGATGACAAAGTTATATACGGACACTTATATAAAAAGCTTATGCTACACTGATACTAACTAAATGGGGGTGGGTATGGTGATGACGCGTAATCAAAAGGGGTTTTCGCCTATTTTTATCATCTTGATTTTGCTCCTTTTGGCGCTTTTGGGCTTTGCTGGCTGGAGAATATGGGAGAGTAGGGATGACAAGGGCGGCAAAATACCCAGTTCCTCAGACTCTGCCCCAGCTTCGGCAGATCCAGAAGAACCAGCTGCGCCGGCGCTCAACTACGTCAAGCCGCCGAGCGAAGTCTACCGTGTGGCGTTGCCAGACACTTGGGTTAAGGCCACTTGTCCTGACACTCCAGATCTGCTGTTTTTGGCACCAACTACAGACAAGCTGGGCAAGTGTAATAGCGAGTTTGGCGGCACGGTAACCATCAGCAAAGCCAGCGGAGATGTCAGTCACCCCGCGGCTTACTACAGTGGCGATTCCCATCTGAGCGGCGTGAGCTACGCCACTACCACCATCGACAGCATAAACGGCTATAAGGTATCGTACACCGTTTCTACTGAGTACGAGATAGGCACGCCAGCAGTGGGCACGCAGCAGACCCAGTGGGTGCTGTTCGACGGCACCAATAGCTTCATCATGGTCTATACCCGACTGCCCGGTGATCCGGACCTAGCGGCGGCCGCACAGACCCTGGCTGAGACATTCGACAAACTATAGGTGGACTAGCCTCCACCAGGCGACAGTGGATAGAAACTCAGGCAAATCGATAGTATACTGCTAGGTAGTAAAGGAAAGTTATTTATGGCGAGGGATAAGAAAGCTTCGGTGAAAGCTGTCGTAGAAGATGGCGCGACGGTAAAGGGCGGAAGAATGAATCCTGCTCCTACTGCGGTTTATATAGAAATTCCAAAGCCCTCTCCTAAGGCTAAGCAATAGCTTAGATGGGCAAGGGACCTTCCCTCGCTAAGTACATACAAGAGCGAGGAAAATACTTCGACTCGCTGAGTCCCGGAGAGCTGAAGGCTCAAGATGAGCTTTTGGCTTTTTTGCAGAAAACCACTGACAATATCGAAGCAAAACAGGACCAAGTTACCACCGAGTCAAACGAGTACGAGCGGCAATATACAAGTTTTTTTGCGCTAGCTATTTCTTTTATTGTTGCCGGACTGCTGTCGAGCCCACCCGTGAAAGATGCTACGCAGGCGTCTCGGGTATTGTATTTTGCCGCAATTATTACGGCTACTCTTGCTGCAGTTTTCCTTCTGTCCGAGTACATATTTGTTAGCCGGTTGTTCAGCAAGTGGCAGTCAAACAACGAGAGGATCCTACGATACATAGCCCAAGGGCAGTGGAATGATCCACCGGGCCTAGAGACATGGATCAATCAGACACAATCAAAGGTACCCAAAAAATCAACGCGGGCAATTCTATTTATTGAAATATTCCTCATATCTTTGGCATTTGTGTTGCTTGCGCTGTGGCTGTACGAAACGCTTTTTAATCCCAATTGGCCACTCTTGTAGCCCTCTATTTTACGAAGTAGACGACGGTTACGCTGTAGTTGAGTTTGTTTTCGCCGGGTTGGACAGAGATGGTGTTACGCTTGGCGGTGTCTTCTGCGATGAGGGCCTCTGCGCCGCCGCTGACGGGGTAATTGTCAAAGCCACTGCCATCGTTGACGCTCTGGACTTTGCCCAGGCGGAAGCCGAGGTTTTTGGCCGATTGGTCTGCTTTGGTGCGGGCTTCTTTGGTGGCTTCGTCGCGAGCCTTGTTCTGTAGTTCTTTGCGTTTGGCGTCGCTAAAGTCGGCCTGGGGTGTGATCGCGCCAGTGGGCGAGGTAGTCACCAGATAATCTTGTACCTTCTGGGTCAGCTCTTTGTCGCGGAGCGTTACGGTTGGACGGAAGGTATAGGTGGTGTTGCCGGTCTTGGAATCTCTGGAGTAGGTGTAGTAGTTGTTGCCATTGGCGTTGGTTTTGATCTGGCCGTCCTGAACACCCAGCTTTTTTAGCTCGGTCACTATGGTTTCGCTCTTCTTGGTCAGTTCGGCCAGGGCGGCGTCTTTGTTGGCGTTCACGAACTGATAGCTTGGGGTAAAGACGTACTCGTCTGGCTCGGCGGTCACCGTAGATTCACCGGTGACAGTGATAGTTTGGTCGGTGTTGTTGACGGCGTCCCATGGTTTCCAGACAAAGGCCATGCTGGTTATGACGACCAATAGCAGAACGATAATACTAGTCCGGGCATCCAGGGTGATGCTGAGTTTCTTGGGTGTCTTAGGAGTTTGTTCTTCGGGAGACATGCACTTGTCCTTGTTTATGGTATTAGTCTTATGCTAAGCGAATAAAAAGTAAAGGCCACCTTGGGGTAAAAGGTGGCCTTTATCTTCAGTGCGTCAGTCCGGATACGGTGGACTTTTCTAGGAGTCTTCGGCAGAAGAACTATGGCCAGACTCTCGTCTGTCATGTATCTGCATATGGAACTCACTGTTAGATCCATCAGGACCAGGGCCGCCCTTGAAGTGCAGGACTTTTAGGTATTCCATGGGGACATTGTTTTCTTTGGCCCATGTCTCTATGTCTGTGCGCTTCTGCTCCATAAGAGCCTTGTGCTCCTGTGGGGTCTTGTCCTTCATGGTTTCATGGGTAGCTTCCATGTCGGCCTGGAGTTCTTTGATCTTGGCAATGATCTTGGTCTTTTGGTCCTCGGTGATTTTGCCGTCTTTGACCGCCTGGGTAAGTTTTTCCTCTAGCTTAGTCTGGCGTTCGGCTTCGTGTGTTGCTTTGTCTTCTTCAAAGACTTTCTGTACTTCGTTTCTGTCCAGATTAAACTTTTGGGCGATCTTGTCGGCGATGCTGCTTTGGCCGGTACTGTTACTGGTGGCTGCCTGTACACCCACCGCCGTCGAGGCTACGCCAATGGTGGCGATGGCACCGGCAATGAGTAATGGTTTCTTTATCTGCATGGGATGTTTTCACTCCTTTACTAGTTAATGGTCTTAAGGTTACAGGCCCAAGCTTAGAGAGTACTGAGGGTCCACCCACTAAACATATAAGACACTTGTATCAAGTGTAGCATCTGCAAAGCCGTCTAGGCTTTGCAGATATTCAACGGGCGTCAGCATGCGGAGCATGCTGTGTGGCCGGTAGAAGTTGTAGTC
>Ga0193752_1000322_pt1 | contig 49573 bp, 37 predicted proteins | sample H1c1metaG_FD_144924 | JGI IMG/M metagenome (GOLD analysis project Ga0193752, IMG submission 144924) | Soil microbial communities from a riparian zone of the East river system, Colorado, United States - H1c1 | ecosystem: Environmental > Terrestrial > Soil > Riparian zone | place: USA: East River...
GCATCAGTTTTTCCTTCTCCACAGACCAGCCATCGCTCAGCAATTCAAGGAATAAGAATTCGCGATAAGCAGATTCAAGCAGCCCTGGTCCCAGCGAACTATGAATGCGCATCGCCGCCCCTATAAATCCTTTCGGTTATCTCTGCGTGTAACATTTCTTGAAAATAAATATCGCCAACGATCCCGCTAAGCATTTGGCCTGCAAATTTCCTGACATTCTGCGTCTGTCGCAACGCATTCAAGCGAACTCGACGCGTAGCGTCGAAGCATTGTCCGTCGTGTCCACGCTCCGATGACTCTGCCTTTAAACATCCTACAAAGCACAACCCTTCCCTAAAACTATCTTCAGAGAACAAAACCGAAAATTGTAGATGAACCCCCTAGAACTCAAAAGCTCCGTAGACTCCGTGTGTGATGGATTTCAGAACCTTTCAAGTTTCGTTGCCAGTACCTATGCCGTCCCTTCAAAGTACGCATCACCCTTCCCAGACACGTAGCGTCGAAGCATTGTCCGTCGTGTCGCACGCTCCGATGACTCCGCCTTTAAACATCCTACAAAGTACGACCCGTTCCTAAAACTACCTTCAGAGAACAAAACCGAAAAATTGTAGATGAACCCCCTAGAACTCAAAAGCTCCTTAGACTCTGTGTGTGATGGATTTCAGAACCTTTCAAAGTTTCGGTGCCAGTACCTATGCCGTCCCTTCAAAGTACGCATCACCCTCCCCAGACGCGTAGCGTCGAAGCATTGTCCGTCGTGTCGCACGCTCCGATGACTCCGCCTTTAAACATCCTACAAAGCACAACCCGTTCCTAAACTATCTTCAGAGAACAAAACCGAAAATCGCAGATGACCCCCCTAGAACTCAAAAGCTCCGTAGACTCCGTGTGTGATGGATTTCAGAACCTTTCAAGTTTCGGTGCCAGTACCTATGCCATCCCTTCAAAGTACGCATCACCCTTCCCAGACGCGTAGCGTCGAAGCATTGTCCGTCGTGTCGCACGCTCCTATGCCTCCGCCTTTAAACATCCTACAAAGCACGACCCGTTCCTAAGCTATCTTACGAGAACAAAACCGAAAATTGTAGATGAACCCCCTAGAACGCAAGAGCTCCGTAGACTCTGTGTGTGATGGATTTCACAACCTTTCAAGTTTCGGTGCCAGTACCTATGCCATCCCTTCAAAGTACGCATCACCCTCCCCAGACGCGTAGCGTCGAAGCATTGTCCGTCGTGTCGCACGCTCCTGTGACTCGGCCTTTAAACATCCTACAAAGCACGCCCTTTCCTAAACTATATAAGGACGCGCAGTAGGATGAATTTTACCTGAAAATAGACGGGCTACCTGTGACTCGGCTGGTACAAGAGATGCAAAGCACCTCCGCATGGCGCCATCGTTACTCCAACACTCTCACCACTTTCACAAAGCGCTTCCTATAGTGCGGCGTCATCGCAGTCTCGATAACACTATAGGCCTTGCCCGAGGTGGCGTGAATGAACGAAATGGTCGACCCGACACCAGTCACTATACCCACGTGACCCACAACACGAACGCTATTGTTCGTTCCCGTAAAAAGAATGATGTCACCAGGTCTCGCTTCATCAAGGGGGACTTTCTTACCAATTTTCGAGAAGGCAGAAGAACTGCGCGGGACGTTCACGTGGAAGTGTTTGAATACGTATTGCACGAAACCCGAACAGTCAAATCCTTTGTCGGGATCTGCGCTCGCGTATTTGTAGCGAACGCCCTTTAAAGTCTGGGCAAAGGTGATGAGGTCATTGGGATCGACCGGGGTTCTCTCAGAACGATTGGAAGACGATCCCACCCTTGTTGTTTCCGCAGAAACCTGCATAGTAATGTTCACGGTCGCCGCAGGATGACGTGGCCCCACGCAATTCAACGAAGATGTAAACACAGCGATCAAAAAAATCATCATGCAATCATTTAGTCTCTTCCAGGCTACGCCGATCGTACGGTAATTACCGTATTATCAAATTTCGTTGAGCTCGCCGTCATGGCGCCAGAGGGCTTTTTTACAACAGCCTGATCACGCAAGGTCGGGAGATTCGGGCTAAATAAAAAACGGCGATGTCCCAGTCGTCAGGGTATTCGACGTGATGCGTGCTATGACCTGTTTGTACCGATTGCGGCGAATGATGCATGGCTTTCTAAAAGGTTGGAAAAGTCAATCGGACATGATGTTTATCGCTTTGCTCCGGTACCCATGATCGATCACCCCGGCTCGATTTTTCCAACGCATCAAGAAGATCACCCCGGAGAAACCTTGTGAACCATGACAAAACCTGAGAAGCCCATATGCGTTTCTACCTGTCATTACGATAATTCAATGCAGCCACAACGAATAGCTTTATTTATACTACTGTGTTTTCCTCTGGCCTGTTCAGAAGATCTGTCTTCCGTCCCGGAGCCTGCCCATGACGGAATCATACGCATACCCGTTGTGGTTCATGTGCTTTATAGCAAAGGCGAGTTTAATATCAGCGCTGAGAAGATTCGTTCGCAGATTGACGCATTAAACCGGGACTTTCGAAAGAAAAACAGCGACGTTGTAAATACTCCCGCGGAGTTCTCGCACCTCGTAGCTGACGTCGAAATTGAATTCGTCTTGGCGAAGAACGATCCTGCGGGAAACGCGAGCACAGGTATCACACGAACATTCACTACCCTTGATGGATGGTCCGGTCACGATCCTGATAACTCACAACCCGTGGAAGAACTGAAGCTATATTTTACCAGCCAGGGTGGACACGATGCCTGGCCGGTGGATCAATACCTTAATATTTGGGTTGTTGAAATTTCGGATCACGCCGGTCGCGTGGGCATGCCGGGTTATTCACATTTTCCAGGCACCGATGCGCGAATAGACGGGGTTGTGATTGATCCGCGCGTGTTTGGAACGATAAGTCCCCTGGTTGACGGCCACACACTGGGCAGGACCGCTACCCATGAGGTTGGGCATTGGCTTAACCTGCTACATATATTTGCAAGCAGATCTTGCGAGTCAACAGATTACGTCGACGATACGCCTTCCGCTGCCGACAGTTATGCCGGTAGACCCGGTTATCCTCAGTACTCCTGTGGTCACAGCACGATGTTCATGAACTTCATGGACTATGTTGACGACGACGCGATGTATATGTTTACGATCGGACAAAAAGAAAGAATGCATGAAGTATTCAGGCCAACCAGTGAGCGCCATTCATTTTGTCCCGAGTGTCTTTAGAAAAGCGTTCCATGCGCGACCAGCGTTGTCCAATACCGAACAAGGTGAATGAAATTAATGCGCTCCAGGGCACCCCATCGCACTTGTTGGCTGGCACAATTATTATTATGTTAGGAATATGTCTGCGCACTTTATGCCGGCCGTATCCGATCTGCAAATACCAGTAAAGACCCAACCCATGCCCTATGTATAAGAGCTATTTCAAAGTTGCGTGGAGAAACATGCTACGGGACAAAGGCTACTCGTTCGTGAACATCGGCGGACTCAGTCTCGGGATTGCCGTCGCCATGCTCATCGGCTTGTGGGTGCGGGATGAATGGTCATTTAACCGGAATCATACTCACTACGACCGCATCGCGGCAGTGTTTCAGAACGTCGCGACCGACGGACATCTCAGCACCTATACGAATCAATCGTATCAACTCGGCGAGGAACTGCGTGAAAACTATGGCAACTATTTCAAACACGTCGTGATGTCTTTCCCGCAAAGTGGCATCCTGGCTAATGGCGAAAAGACGTTCGCCGTGACTGGAAGCTTTATGGATCCCGGCGCGCCGGAAATGCTGTCGCTCACGATGCGGCAAGGCACGGCGACGGGCTTGCAAGATCCCACCTCTATCTTACTATCAGCTTCAACGGCTGCCAACCTGTTCAATGACGAGAACCCGCTTGGTAAAATGCTGAAGCTGGATAATAGCCTTGAGCTTAAGGTCATTGGTGTGTATGAGGACTTGCCGGTAACCTCGGACTTTAAAAACGAACTGCGGTTTATTGCTCCGCTCGAGATCGAAGTAAAGCGTGGCAACCGTTCGCTGGGATGGGGCAACAACTGGCTTCAGGTTTATGTGCAACTCGCTGACCAGGTCGACGTGCGCAACGCATCGCGGGCTATCAAAAACGCCAAGCTCAAGAATGTAGACCAATACGACAAGCGATTTAAACCGGAACTGTTTCTGCATCCCATGTCCCGGTGGCACTTGTATTCGGGATTCGAGAATGGTGTAAATACTGGCGGGCGCATCGAATTTGTTTGGCTATTCGGATCGATTGGTGCTTTCGTGCTCTTGCTGGCTTGCATAAATTTCATGAATCTCAGCACCGCCCGCTCCCAAAAGCGCGGCAAGGAAGTGGGGGTTCGCAAGGTAATCGGATCCCTGCGGAGTCAGCTGGTCCGACAGTTCTTCAGTGAATCCCTGCTGGTAGTGGTAATGGCATTTGTTGTCGCTATACTTTTTGTGCAGGTTTCGATGCCTTTGTTCAACGAGCTCTCCGGAAAAAACATTCGCGTTGATTGGACAAGTCCCGAACTTTGGGCCATTGTCTTCGGTTTGATCTTGATGATCACGCTGCTTGCCGGAAGCTATCCCGCGCTATTCTTGTCCGGTTTCAGTCCCGTCAAGGTGCTGAAAGGCAGCTTCAAACGGGGTAGCTACACGTCGTGGCCACGCCGGGTCCTGGTCGTCATACAATTTACGGTTTCGGTAACGCTGATCATCGGTACCGTTGTCGTTTACCAACAGATTCAGTATGCCAAGAATCGCCCCATCGGCTATGAGTTGAATGGGTTGGTCACCGTTCCGATCAAAACCGGCGAAGTGAAAAACAACTATCGCGGCCTTCGAAACGAACTGCTCTCCACCCAGCTCATTTCTCAAGTCTCTGCATCGGAAACTACCGTGACTAATCTCTGGTGGTCAGACTGGGGATTTGAGTGGAAAGGGAAAGACCCTAACCAGCAGGACAATATTTACAGAGGTGCCGTCGATTACGAATTCGGCAAAACGGTTGGTTGGCATATCAAGGAGGGCCGCGACTTCTCACGGGAATTCGTCACGGACTCTTCGGCTATGATCCTTAACGAGGCAGCGGTGCGGTATATGGGGCTCGAACATCCCGTTGGCGAGACCATTCGCGCCTATGGTACAAATTACACGGTAATAGGGGTCGTGAAGGACATGGTGACGCAATCGCTCTATGCGCCCAACCAGCAAACGATCTTTATCCTGGACCGGTATGACCGCGCCAGCTTTATCAATATCAAGATTGATCCACGCGCGACCGCCGATGAAGCATTGGCGGCCTTGAACCGGATCTTTGTAAAATACAATCCGAACACGCCGTTCGAGTACAAGTTTGCCGACGAAGAATTTGCCGAAAAGTTTGCCTTCGAAGCGCGTGTGGGCAGGCTCGTAGGCATCTTCGCCGTGCTGGCAGTCTTCATTAGTCTGCTGGGGCTATTCGGATTGGCCTCCTATGTGGCAGAGCAACGAACGAAAGAAATCGGCATACGCAAGGTTATGGGCGCCACGGTATCCCGCCTTTGGCAGCTACTGGCAACAGACTTTGTGGCTTTGGTGATGATCTCTTGTGTGATCGCGCTTCCCCTTGGATTCTATCTCATGAAAGGGTGGCTCGCCACATACGACTATCGGACGGAAATATCCTGGTGGGTGCTGGTGCTCGCGTGCGTGGGTGCGCTGCTGGTTACGGTACTTACCGTGAGTGTGCAGGCGTTAAAGGCGGCATTGATCAATCCCGTGAAGAGTCTGCGATCGGAGTAACGTTACCGATCGTCAACAGCAGGCACTGAAAGGTTAGCTTTCACCTCCGTTAGATTTTATCACTGTTTACTCACACGAGCCGGAGTGTTCGGCACGCGTTCTGTTCAAATCGCAGAACGCTGTGTATTTTAGAACTCCATAGCTTCTTTATTGTATCGGTTCTTGTAGTTCAGTGGTGACATCCCTGTGATCTTTTTAAAGACTTCGCGAAAAGCCTTCACATCCGAATAGCCAACTTCGTACATCACGTCATTGATCGACTTACGCGTTCGTTCCAGTGATTTTTTTGCAGATTCCACTTTGACTCGTTGTGCATATTCTACCGGCGTATTACCGGTAGCCTTGATAAATCTCCTGTCAAAGTTCCGCCTGCCTACAGCAAAACGGGAAGACAAATCTTCAATTGAAATCTTCTCATCAAGCTTACTTTCAATGTAGTCTTGTGCCTTTTTCACAATTTCATCACCATGTGATTTCTGACCGTTGAATATGATGAATGGCGACTGACTTTGCCTGTCTATTTCAACCTGGAATAATTTTGAACAATAAACGGCTGTTTGACGATCGTAGTATTTCTCCAACAGATAGATCACCAGGTTAAGAAATGAATAGCCGCCTCCGTTGGTATATATTCCATTCTCATCGGTGATGAGCTTTTCAGCTTGCATAATGACCTTTGGAAACAACGCCCTGAAGTTATCTGCGAAGCACCAATGCGTTGAACAACGCTTTCCATCAAGCAAACCTGCTGATGCCAGCAGCAATGCGCCGCTGCACATACTCGCAATTTCAGCACCGTTCTTATAGTGCTCTCCCAGCCAATTGGCTAGTAACTTATTGCTCTTATTTGCTTTCTGGTAATTGCGCGCCAGCGAGGGAATCAAAATAAGATCGGTCTTGCGCACATCAGTGATATGTGCATGGGGGCTCACGGTAAATAGGCCTTCTTCGAATTTTGCTTTTTTTGAAATGCCCACCAATTGAACTTTGGCGAACTCCTTTTTCCCCTGTTCCTTCCAGTACGCATTGGCCTGTATAAACATTTCGTAAGCGCCGACTATACAGGCCACGCTGCTTAATGCAGTCTGCGCGTCCGGAACTAATATTGATACGTGTTTCATTGGATGGTTTATTATGTCATTGGGGAAACATGCTAGCTGCTCTGAAGTGGATTACAGGCCCTGTTGCCATGCCCTTGCCAAGGTAAGGCATTAGGATGTCCAAATCAACCCCTCACAATGTCCATATCACCGACCACAAAAGTAATTACTGGACAGTAGCTTTGTCCCAGGTCGCGGAAAGGCTTCGCGGTGTTCGCCGTTAGAATCGGCGCAGACGTGCCCGCGATTGGCGACAGAATAATAACTCTCAAAAAACAGGCAATGAAAAACACAAACACAGCAGTACTCACGGCCCATGACGTAGCCGCCCGGTTCCATGAGCTTGCGCAACAGGAAAAATGGTTTGAAATCCAGGACGAGTTCTTTTCGGATAATGTAAAGAGTATAGAGCCGTCCAGCTCATCCTATTTCGGATATGCCGAAGGCAAGGACAACGTTCGCAAGAAAGGCGAGGACTTTGTGGTTAAAATAACCGGCGTTCACAGAATGCTCACTACCGCGCCGATTGTTAGCGGAAATCACTTTGCCGTGGGAAGAGAGATGGACATTACCGTGCAGGGCCTCGGGAGGATACAGATCAACGAGATCATGCTGTACGAGGTGAAAAATGGTCAGATTGTGTTGGAGCAGTTCGTCTATTGAGTCTTGTTGGCATTCCTAGCTATTACCTTCTTTCAGATCGTCAGCCATTGCCCGATCGAAAAGACCATGCTTCCGTAACGTTTTCCCGGCTACGATTTTTGCAAACGACCAACGAAACAATGCTCTCGGTGCTGCCGGTCAGTTGTCGTAGACTTTCTCCCTTTTTTGTAACGGCAAACAGAATGGACGGATCTTTATCGTCGATCCTTCCGCTTTTGTTTGCGTCTGTGTTCTTTACCAAAAGAAAAACCCATCGTGCCGTTATGTTTTTGATTTTATCGCCAGACCTTTTTCCATAGATGTCACTGCCTCCACAGGGTTCAATAAAAGTATCTTGCGCAAATAACTTCCTATAGGTATCTGTGACAAATCGTAAACAACAAAATTGGCTTAGTAGTCATTCCAAAAAGCGATTATTGGTGGAAAGGAACTCAGCATTGTATCGCGTTGGAAAAAAACTTGTCGAAAGTGTATCCGTCAGTATCGCCTCTCCGAAATATCGCGACGGGCCTTTCTGGCAATGTGCATCTGTGACGAACATTATCAGGTCAAGCGAGAAAATCAGAATTGTTGTTTTCATATCGGGAATAAAAGGTTATTTATAACGGCATTATTCTAACGAAAGTAAAAAAAAACGGTAATGCGGATCTCTTGAGCCTTCACATATTATAAATAGCCTGTATGAGAAACGTTTTCCATTCTATTAATTTTATTCGATAACGTTTTTCGCCTCTGCCAGCAATTCCTTGAAAATCTTATTCCTATTTTATTCGCTGCGGTGTTGTTCAACGTGAGATGGTATTTCTGCGGTTGTTTTATCGGAAGATCGCCCGGCTTTGCGCCTTTCAGAATCCTTTCTACATAGTGTGCTGCTTCGCGAAATTGCTGCGTGAGGTCCGGCGCCCATGCCATCAATCCACCACCTTCTGCAAATACGGTTGCCTGGTAAATGGCTGGCAGACCGTGCTGCGTTGCGAAGTCAACAATTATCTTTCGGTTTGCCAACGCAAGACCTCCCTGAAAGCTGAGTAGTCCATTCATGCCGTCGCTTACCATATCTGCTAAAGCTTTTTCTAACTCTTGTAAATTCGTGGCCCGGTAAGGCTTCACTTGTACTCCTATCATTGATGACGCTTTTTGAGCTTCAGCAAGCTGAAATTCATGGCCGCCAACACCGGGGGTTGTAGAAAGCAAACCAATATGGGTTGCTTGAGGAGCAACTGCCTTTAACAGTTGCAGTCGCTTTGTTGTTACCCAGGGGCAATTCGTCCATCCCCGTATAAATTCCTCCTGGGTGTTCGAGACTTTTTGCAAACCCGTTACTGACCATGCCGGGACAGGTTGCAATAACCATTGGCATCTGTGGATTGACCTTTCGTATTTCCAACGCAAAGGGAAGCGCACCGTAAATATTTTCCCCTACCCTACACCCAAGCTTTTGGAGCTCATCCGTAAATACTTTTTCCAGTTGCAAAACACCCGCTCCACTAAGGAATCCAATGCGGTGAATTTCATTCTTCTTAATAAAGGTATTGCTGTATAAGACTGATGGAACGATCGAAACGACGGTAAGTTGCTTTAAAAACTTTCGTCTGGTTGTACGTTTGTTCATAAGGCAAGATTTTATTCCGTGAACAACATCATTGACAATAAAGGTGTGATCTGCCTTAAGTTCTGGTAACAGAAAAAACTGTTTGTGCAGAGCTGTATTGTGATTCTAAATCTATAGCTAAGATTGAGCATTTTACTTTGTCTGGATTCATTTTTTATCAGTCACCGTTGGGCATTTTTTCGGTTAGAATAGGTTTTCTGGTAAGTAATAGTAAGCCTAAAATCTTACGAGCGTTCTCGAAAGCAATCGAATCCGTTGTGTCCCATTGGCTATCATTCTCTCCCTACCGGATACAACAAATAGCGATCATCATAGTACTTTGTCTTGCTGTAGAACCACCCGAATATCGCATTGGGATTGCTCTCAAAAGTGGCATCTGTTGCTTTCTTCTGCTCAAATTCCTTCCTGAGCTCCGGTGAATCTTCCAGCATTTTCTTAATCGTCGGCTCCATCACATACGCCTCAATATATTCCGTCCGTTGAAAAATTTCGGGGAAAAATCCCCAGCTGAAATACGAGTCCGGTGACTGTGGCTCCAGGAGTAACACCGCAAGATCACCCAAGTATTGGTCCGTGGAAACATAAGTCGAGCCGGCTGCGAATTGTTGCTTCCGGCTTTCAGCAACAGGTGTTCCTTTCACCTGCATATGCCCCTCAAAGGGCATCGCTTTACCTTCGGCATTCTGGAATTTAGCATCCTGAATGCGATACATTTCTACCGTTACTTCCCGTGGCTCCTTTATGATTTCCATTTTTACGCCGTGCCTTTTCAATCGTTCAATAACTTCATACGCAGAAGCCGGCACCCAATATCCTTTCGGTCGCGAGACCCATTCGGTCGGCTCTGTTGATTTATAATTCGCAATCGTCGTGCGTATCGGTTTTCCAGTCCATTCGACGTACGTGGAATTTGTTACGGGCGACGTGACAACCTTCGATTCTATTCCCAGTAAAATCAAACTGTCGGGTGCCGCTGCGCTATTGGCTGATGCTTGCAAATCCGATTGCGTTTCAAACGTTACGGTGTTCGCCATTTGTGGAACTTTCCGTTTCAAAGAAATTTTTGCCGCTCTGTTTGCTCTGTCTAGTTTGGTGCTTTCCCTAAGCGATGCTCCTTCTGTCGCCAATAATTTCAACGTGCTTTCCAGCAAGACATACGTTCCTAACACTCTTTGTTTGAAGGGTTTTAAAGAATGATTTTCTACGAGGACACTGGCCATGTGTCTGGCGTCACCATACGCATCTGAAAACCTTGGTTCGCCAAGCATGAGAACATTCCCCTGTGAAAAATCACGATCGTTTACGGCAAACAACAGTTGTCCGGGAATGTGACCATTTGCGGTCAGGTCTTTATCGGCGGTGGGTTTGAATTTTATCTCCAGCCAGGTGGATATTGCCGGCGAATAACCCTGTTGTCCATGCCCCCCGAAGGTGATATCGTACTGGTAGTCGGCACCATCCGTCACGTGGATATCCATGTACAACAATGGATCATATTCATTAAAAACATCCGTGACGGCTCTTACTTCTTTGGTATCCTGCTTCGCGTAGTCCCGGTTGAGGTTCAAATTCTGAGCATTGGTTCGGTAGCCCATATTTTGAGGTCCTCTTTGGTTAGGTCTATTGAAGGATGAACTTCTTTCGTGACCATCCACGTTGAGGATGGGGATGAACAGCAGGTTTACTTTATCCAGCAGGCTGCTTTTAGTTCCAAAAGCAATATCCCGCAGCAACATCATTCCGGCGTCCTTTCCATCAATCTCCCCGGCATGGATACCGGCTTGCACCAGCAGCAACGGCTTGACTGATGCCCTTAAGGCTGCGGAAGTAGTTTCCTTCTCGGCTGAGGCGATAATCATAACGATGTCCCTTCCTTCCGGACTTTTACCGATAGATGTCATGCCTAGCACAGGTGACGCATCCGAGAGTTTCTTTAACCAGCGCATCGTTTCGTCATAATCAGGCGTTGTTATGAAGCCTGATTTTTCGGCATGCGTTATCCATGGATTATTTGGTTTGGCAATTAATGATTCACTTTTTCCTCTCCACTCCATAACGGGTGGAAGAATAGATTGCGCGTTTGTTGACGCCACAGCGAAAACCAAAAATGCGAAAAGACTAAAGAGTACATTGCTTCGAAGGGACATGCTCTATGATTAAGGGTTTGTTGATTGTTAATGGCGTCTATCCTACAACGTTAAAGAAATACCACACAAAGTCATTATTCTGCGTCACTGTCCATGTCGTATTTATCCAAAAGGGCCCGAAAAACCGCTTGGCGTTACGAAAACATCGGACTGCCCAAATTCCTAAAAGTTCATTCCGTTAGGTAGCCTATTGTAATATTCTTCACCCAAAATCGCAAGCTCGAATAGCCTTAATTCAACACCTTTTCAATCTCCTTTCTATACACCGGATTATCCGTCATTCCATTGTGACCCTCGCCGTCGAGAATAACCAGGGTGCATTGGTCTGTCAGTTGATCTTTCAGCTTAATAGACGATTCATAGTAAATGACGCTATCCTCGTTGCCATGAAAAATCACAATCGGCATCGTGCATTTTTTAACGTATTCGTTTGTCTCGAGTTTATACTTTAAAATAGAGGTCGGGATAATGCGATAGGTGTGACGCATTAAATCGATCAGGCTGAAGTAAGGTGCCTGGAGTATCAGCAGTTTAGGATGGTTCGTCGAGGCAACCTTAGATGCTGGACCCGTGCCAATAGAATAACCCAGGACCACAATTCTATCTTCTTGATACCTTTCCTTTACGACATCATATGCTGCTTGCACATCCTGAAAAAGTTCATCCTGTCCACGGATAGAACCTTCACTTTTTCCATAGCCTCTATAGTCCAGCATAAAAACGTCATAGTTTAATCGCGTATATGTTTTGGCGACATGTCCCCACGATGCCAGTGACCCGGCATTTCCGTGGAGATAAAAAATTACACCCTTCGAACTATCCGCTTTGAATAAAAGGCCGTGGAGAAAAAGACCATCGAGGGTTTTTACGTTGATTTCCTCAAAGTTCTGATCGAAGTCAAACCGATAGTTCTTATCAAGTTTTTGGGGGAAGAATATAAGTTTTTCCTGAAACATAAACAGTAGTGCGCACAAGATTGCGTAAAGAGCGGGTATAGCATAGATAGTCTTGCGTATGATCCGTTTCATTCACATGGCTACTTCAGCGGTACGTCAAACCTGGCCCAACACGTATGCACTTTCCAGAAGACTGTTATCCCATGCGTTCGCGATAACATTGTCTTTAATCTCATCCATATCCAGGTCATCCATTTATGCTCATCGTTAGGGCCGGTTGAATTAAACCCATCCCAAGAGCTCCGCTACTGTAGTCAATAATCGTAGTACACAATTTAGCGGTTTGTTTTGAATCAACCTCAGCATCGATCTGTTTCGTAGTCATAAACAACATTTCCGGATCCCGGATGGTCCGGGTTCTGGAATGAGCCGTCTCATTATACGCGGAAAAAAGGAAAGACCGGCTGAAACTACTCAGCTACCGCCGTGCGAAATACGCATACCAATTCCATTCCCACGTCTGGCCTTCATCGGCGGAGAAGGCCGCACTGTAGATCGGGGCTTCCGGGTTGCGCTTGTCCCAGTGAAATTTCACGATAATGTTCTTACCCGCGAAGACATCACGGGCAAAAAATTCACCTATGTCGCCGTCGAACGAACCGACTTTCCCGCCGTCCAGTTTCGCTGCATTACTGTCGGCCCAATAAATCGTCCACAGGCGCGTTTGCGGATCGAACAGCCGCAGGGTGAACCCTTCAAAGGGATTACCATCGAATTCGGTAGAGAAAATATCGAAGTTGCCAAAGCCCTGTAGGATCTGATGAAGATTTTGTGTCGCATCAAATTCATCCCATTCGTCACGACCAGACAGAGGTTCTTTCAATTTACGGTTCCTGATCTTCCATCCGCCGACCAAGAAATCAAAATCGTGTTTTGATGAACTCTCACTCGGCGGTATGACCAATTTTCCGTCAGAAAAAATAACGTGCATGCTCATAATTGTCTTCTCCATCAATGACTACGCAAACGAGATGCCGTTATTTCTGCAAATTCTACCACCGGAATTTTAAGCCAATGAACAGGAAACACAAATATTCTGTCCAAGAAATCCACAAAGGGTAATATTCTCACACCCTACTGCATTGCCATAACGGGTCCATTTTGACAAGATAATTTTTATCCATTTCCTCACGGTAAGGTTCAGGCAAAGTAATGCAGCATATCGTTAGGACAAGTTTCAACGCAGGTGTTAAGTGACTTATCATCGCTGTCCCCATTGAGATCCGAAATTGACATTTCCTTAGTCTTTGTTCTAAAATAATCGACTATGACATTTCGAGCAACCTGGAATATCCATCCACAAATACATTCCGAGTGTCGTAGCTGCATCATTAGAAAATACTTTTACAGGTACATCTGTGTGATGTAATAAGCTACATTACGGTTCTTACGCGTCTATAAATAAAACCGGTGAGTTGTTTTGCGTTGAGACAAACTTACCAGCATTCTTTGACAAGCTCGGATTCAAGGAGATATATCGGGCTATCGTGACAGACTTCGTTGGAGTCTGCAACAGTCTGCGCCGTATCTGCCCGATGTGGAGCTTAAACGGCAACTGTTTGCGAAGCGACCAGCTGATTATTTTCTGTATCGATCATCACCACATTGTACACAGGTGCGCCTGGATAGGGAGCAGCTACATTAACAATTTTACCCCCGCAAGCATTAATTTTCTTAATTGCTTCTGTATGGTCATCAACTTCGATAATTAGCGTTGTTTCTTTTAATTCAGTCTTATTGCCGAAAGTGCATAATGCAATTTTTCCATGACTGGAATCAAGATTTGACCAGAAATCCGATTTTTGCAATGTGACGAATCCAAACGCTTTTTCATAGAATTCAATAGCACGGTTCATATCCTGGACCAGAAGCATGTGCATAATACCGATGGTTTTCATTTGTTTTAACCTTAGTTGAAGTTGTTTACCGATTACTTAGATTGTTAGGCCAAGATAAGGCTTAATCTATCTTGATCCTCAAAGCTCGATGTCAAAAGCACTAACCGCCTTTAAGAATCAAATTATTTAAGTCCACTAGTAATATTGGCTCCCACATAATTCTTCAGTCCTTTTACCTTAATCCACTTTCTTCATGCCTTGCGCACAACGTCTAGCTTTAAGCCGTGCCGGCACACCAAAATAATAAACTATCGTCAACCCTTCAGGCATGGATTATAGCTTTTGTTGGGTGCAGTTATTTACTTCACCGCTACTATTTCAATCCACTTGTCTCCGTTAATATTTTTCTGGCCTGTGATAGTTATCTCAAATACAGCCTTACTTTTTGAAATCAATTCTGGGTCATTCTTTGAAAAGTCTCCCGGGTATCGATCAAAGTCAACCATATTTACAACTTCACCTTGATAAAGGTAAACAAGCACGTTTGTATTGTCCCCGAAGTCAATTCCTGTATATTTAATCATAGAAAGATTGATGTCTAAATCGTCCTCAATCCGATCCGGCATAGAATACGGTCTCAAGATCAAAAGACTGTCCCACTTAAAATCTGTTATTTCTTTCATTATCAACCTATCTGCTCCTGAAAGTATTTTTGTTTTCATCCATGAGTCAAGTGCCTTGTCACTCGGCATGTCAATACATGATTGCAGCGTCAATGTCCAAAGAAAAAGTATTGTGAAAATTCTCATTAGTAAATAATTGCGCTCAACATCCCAGTAACGCAATTGCGTTTTACTCTTATGCAATATACGTATTGCGCATACTTTCCTTTGTCTGGACTAGATTTTCTATTCGCCTCAAGTTCCGCAGCGACCAAAGGCAAATGTGTAAACATCTGTACATCTTGCTGATGCCGAAAGCTGACAGCATCGACTTCTTCAAGCAGGCAAAAATTTGGACGTGTCAGAATGTTAGCAACCGCCATTGCGAGGTGCACGTTTATAAATTATTTTACTATCTCGGTCTACATAGTCGCCCGCTACTATTGGATAGGAATACTTGGGCGCGTACGATACGCTATGGCTTCTTATAATTATTTTGTCGTTAACTTTCAGGCTATGTAATTGCTCAAATTCATTGTTAAAAGTCAAAATATTCTTGCCAGACTTTTCTGGCCCAAAAGCAAGAATATAATCGTCACCATTAATCCTTACCATCACTCCGAAACCTAATCTTGAGCCTGGCGGAAGAGAAAGAGAGGTTACAACTCCCTCCATGTTGGCATAATCCCTAATGGACTTCCTTATTTTAGCAGCACCGGCATGCACTTTTTTACCTGCAGGAGACGCTTCCCATTTTTTGTACATTATACCATCAGGGGTAGCCTCCCATTTTTTCAATGCAGCTTTTCTTTCAGCAGCAGAGAGAGGCTTTGGGATTGACTTTTTGGAAGTTTCATTTTTAACTTCACGATTAGCGAATACCAGTCCGCTTACCACAACTAGCGGTAAGATCGCATAAATGATCTTTTTCATATTTTTTTACTACTAAAGAATTTTGACAAACCTACAGGTTCTCGTGCTAAGCTTCAGTTAAGGGCTTGTAAAAAATTGTTAATGAAAAGTAAATTTATTTGGTATAACGCAGAAGTATCCGAAAGGATAGAAGTATTTATTGAGGGAATCTATACGGAGAATAATGACTTTTGGCGAATGTCGTCAATATTTTGGCTCAAAGATAAATAGTAGGATATATTATGGTGTTGTGCTGTATTCGTCGTGGGAAATACATGTGGTTCGCCGAATGCTTAGGTTGGATTCGCCAATATTATACTGCGTTGTATGGCCATGTACCTGGTTAAGCGCCATTCATCCTGTAACTCTTTCCCATTGTATACGCATCGCTGTTAATGTGCACCGACGTGCTCCCCGGCATTGTATGACAACCCAAAAGGAAAATAGCCCGACACGTCAACTATTGCCGACGGGGTATGACGGACCGTAACATCATCAAAGTACACATCGACGTAGAATGGATGCTCGTTGCTCACAAACACATAGGCATAGCCCAATATTAGGGCTTAATAATTTTGTAAGAGAACGTATAGTTAAGAGTTCTTAACACCCTCTGCCGGTCCATAGTCAAAAGCGTAATTTCGGGGAATTCGTGTTCGCCAATCTCGGATGAATGCAAACCTATTTGCACACTATCATTTCGGACGAGAAGTTTTTTTGAGCAGCCGCTTAATTCAAAGGTCGCTGTGTCGACGCTTGCGTTATCCACGTATGTACAATCAAAATAAGCCTCCAGAATTCTTATGTCGGGGTTATCCAGGTAAATCGTGGCTCTGAACTCATCGCCTATAGCAACCGAGTCCGGAGCATTCTTTACAATAACCGGAGCTTGCCACCGTTCACCATCACGAGTCAGTTCATTCATGGTCAAAAGCTGTCGGCCTTTGTCGTCATAATTTAGCAGATTGCGATTTTCCCGGTTCCCTGTACATTGAGCTGTCATCGTTGCCGCACACAGCACGGTTAGTCTCAAATATCTCATCTAGTTTTGAACTTTGGTTGCGGTTTTCTTAGGCATCAAATCTGCTGGCACATAATGACGGTTGTCCAATGTATCGCTACCGCGGGTGATGTAGAACGAATTGTATGTCTCCCCGCCAGGCCCAACATTGCCGGTACTAATTGTTGTGTCAACTGGTGCAACATTCCTCACCTCATGCACATGTGTTTCATCTGCTGACGTCCCGTTCTGAGTTTTCGTTTGACCACCTTCTGTCACCATCACTTGACGATCACTACCACCCTTAGCTACTGCATCTTTGTTAAAAAGAACAGGTTCACTACCAAGCCATTTTGTGTCAGTCGCCTGGGGGTCTGTCTGTTCTTCAGACACTGACCTAACTTCGTCGATATCTTCATGATGCTGCCTGAGCGCTTCGGTAACAACAGCTTCAACCGATGTCGCCAAGTCATTCCAAGCATTCATCAGCGCTTGTTCTGCCTTCTTAAACTCTTCTTGCAGCGCAACGCCATGAATTGTTTGGGATTCCAATCCTTCAATTTCAACGTGGCTCGTTACCTTATTTTCGCTAAAAGCATAAGGTGAATTATAAAAATAATCATCTGCTAGTGGATCAATGTTAAAGAATCTGCCAAGATCTGGCTGATGATTTCTCCATTTAAAGGAGTCCCATCCCAGGTTCAAGTCATCAACATGCTCCTGTCCCTGAAACTTTAACTCATTCGGTACACTGTTTTCCCTAGAGTAGGAGCTGAACGTCAGTCCAAACGGATAATAATCATCCATCTGCACTACCGGCGACTTCACATGCTTCACCTCAAAATCATCAAAGAACACATCTATCTGTTGCCCCGTGATAGCCCGGGTGTCATTGCTGAGGTAAATATACACATATCCAGCCTGTGACACCGCTAATGCAGCTTGAAGCTTCTCGTGCATACCATCCTGGCCGTATTCCCTTGCGGCTTCAGTTATTGGAACGAATCCTCCATCCAGGAAATTGTAGTCGCGATCAAACAACAGGTAGTTTAAATATGCTTTCGGGACATTGCCCGTTTCATTGCCCTTATCCAACAGTCCAACGAAAGAAGGTGTTGCCCCTCCTGTACTCCCCAATGCACCGCCGTCCACTACCGTTCCCGGAGGCGCCGTACCAATCGCTATAGCATTTACAAAATTGGATAGCGCTGTGGTCCAGTTGATCGTGTCAACGTCCATGTATTTCACATATACTTCTGCCTTTACGGTGTCTCCGGGCATAACACTCAATGATTTAGCAAGTCCATACCGCTCGGTTTCTGTGCCGCTGAGTCTCGCGCTATAGTGCGAAGAATCAGAATTTGTATGATCAAATAGAGTGGAGTTTACTCTCACGGCTTCATCGTAATAAACAAATTTGGACTGTTCTTCATTCTGAAGCTGGGTCTCAAGTGTGGCCAAACTTTGATCGACTTCATTTTTTGTTGTAAACGTAACCCGGACGTTTCCAAGATGATCTTTCAGGAAATATTGATACTCCGGCGTGGTCTGGGGTGTTATCTGAATCACTTCTAACTCATTCAGAAAGAATCGATCCCCGACGGACACGTACGTCCACACCATTCCAAAATCGAGCGACGTACAGCCCGCGGGTATCGTGACCTTGTGCTCGATCCACATCTCCGCGCCGGCATACGGTGAAAGCTGCGATCGATGTTCGTTCCTGGTATTCCCGTTGTATTTCACGTTCAGTACCACGGCATTAGAGCTTTCCTTATAACCTTTTGCGCGAATCAGATAACGTTCTCCAGGTTGTACGGAAATAGGTGCTCCGAATGATGCAATTCCACTGGCATTCACATTGTTCGAACTGCCTCTTACTCGTACGTAGCTCTCTCCATTCAGCGTTACCAACAATAATGTGGCATTGGCTGTTACGAGGCCATCTACGTGGTCGCCACTATACTTGTAGACAAGCTCATGATCTGCCATGACGCTGCGACCCTCGCTGTGCTTAATAAAGCTCAGCGTTGTATTGTCGTAGTGAAAGTCCCCGATATCATGGCTCTCCGTTCTGCCGGCCAAATAAGTTGTTACCTGGCTCAGTTTACGACCGCTGGCATCATAGACGTTGCGCACATTACTGAGCCCCACGTCCACGAGGTAAGGCTGATAATGTGCGCTATAAGTCATTACCGTGAGGCCCTTATTGGCGTCTGTCACCATATTACCACTGGCATCGTAGGTATAGTCGTCGCCGATGGTGTTTCCATCCTTGAAGCCGCGGCGCTTGTCAATAGCATTGGCGGTGTTATCAGTAACCGAAAGCAATTGGTTGCTGTACAACTGGTTGGCTGAACTGTAATTATAGGTAAGATCGTCTATCAGTGTACCTCCTTTGCTTTTGCGCTTAAGAGTCTTGATGTTGCCGTTGAGATCGTAGCCAATATTGTCTTCATTGAACCCACCGGAAGTCCAGGCGCCCGTGCTTTTTGCCAGGTGGCTCGCGGACTGAAGGTGGTTTAAGGGGTCGTACTTAAAATTGTATGCAGCTTCCTCCCCGTTTCCTGAACCCGGGTTTACGCTCCACCGGATGGCTGAGATGTTGCCGTTGTATTGACGCAGGTCCTGTAATGGGTCTGTATGCGCATTGCCTGTGCCTGCCTCGTCGTTGTAGGCGAGGTTCATGCCAAATAAATCGTTGGTTTCGTTGTTGGTGATGCCGTCGTCAGACAACTGAGGATTATTGAGCGAGCTCAGCCACCCCCGTATGTTGTAGCGATAATCCACCGACTGCACAAAGGTGTTTCCACCGTCAGTGCTGTGTAGCTTTTTGTCCACCAGTTGGCCCAGCTCGTTGTATTGGTGGGCAGTGAGCAGTAATTCAGTGTTTTCATTAATACGGTGCCAGCTATTGGTGAGCCGGCCGGCATGGTCATATTCAAACCGTTCGCCGATACGCAGCGGGCTGAACGATCCAAAGGACGAGCGCAGCGCCACTATTCGTCCTCCGCTGGTGCTGAATGACATATCAACCAACAGCGCATTAGATGTAGCGGTTCGCTGTAGGAGTAGAGTGCCGTTCCGATAGAAATTAATATTGCCCTGTAGGCGTTCTATACGAAATACGTCACCAGCAGCATAAGTTTGTCCAGTTCCCAAAAAATCTGTGCTTGAACCACTAAGGCGTACCTGTACGGTTCCGGAACCGGTCAGGTACAACGCGTATTTAATTGTATTCCAGACAGCGTCCGGATTGGTTTCCGAAAGCCCGACCATGAGGGAAGCATTATTCGCAGGGATGGTGAATTCTACCCACCCGTCTTGACTCGCGGGAAGCATTTCGACTGAAGCGGCCCCGGCTGACCAAGTTGTACCACTCGCGGCTTTTTTGATTGTCCCCACGGCAATATCCACATTGGATACGTCTTTCCACTGCAGGACATAGTGTGCAGTGGTGGTCTTCAACAATATTCCCGAGAAATCATAAAGATTGGTCACCCTGTCGGCACCTCCCTTATAGTTATCACTTATTGTTTGAATGTGCCGGTATTTATCATCGTAATAGTTGACGGTCGTAAGCCAGGTGACCCCTCCACCGATGTCGTCGTCCAGCACTTTTAATCGCGTACCCGTTACGAGGCCTCTTACGGTCGTTGACTCAGAGTCGGGCTGATTGTAGGTAATGCCATTACGGGTTCCTACTAGATTTTCATCCACATAGTCATACTCGCCCCATAAAACGGTCTTGAACGCATAGTTGTCGTAGTAGTTCACAGAAAGGTATTTGTGGGGATCTGTCACGTTGGGAAAGGCCTGATTGGTGTAGCCATGGATCGTGCCCCCGAAAGTTTCATTCAGTAACGTCCAACCGTCCGCCATCTGTTGCAAATATTCCCGCTCATAGATGCCATCGAGTATTCCTGTGAGAACAGGGCGATTAAGCGCATCGTATTTGGTAAAAATCCATTGCTCGCAGTTGCGTTGATACGCTGTTTGCGAGAGGACAACACGGTCACGCTTGTCGTAAACCAAATACTCGGGCTCAGTGCCAGGCACCTGCTTGTAAGTCATGCGCCTTCTGGCATCATAGGCATACCGGAATGCAAAGCGCTTTAGAAATCCATCCTGGGTGTCGAGAGTTGCAGCCGAATGATAATATTCGTCCGGCAGACGCTTCGTTCCTTCCGGTTGAATTACACATACCAGACTTCCAAAGTCGTCATATACGTAGTAGGTGCTCGCGTAATTCGTGTCATTGACCACCGGAGTGTCTGCAACAGCCTGCACACGCTTCAACACGATACGTCCCTCCTTGTCCTTATACTCAATAACCTCATGTCGTTGTTCGTCTTTAGTGCGCGTCTTGTACAACTCATGCTCTCCGTAGTATTCGGGGGAAGCGTCTCCTGCACTTATCGATCCAAGTGGGTAAGTCGTAGTCGGATAGACATACCTCCAGCGCAATACTTCACCGGCACCATTTGTCTCATGTGCAAACTTTATAGTCCTGTCAATTGAGGTATAGGCATCTGCTTCATCGGGTTGCCAGCTCTGTCCGGGCGAACCTTGTTCAAGAACCCGATTCAAGGGACTGGATTCGAATCGTGTCTCTGCATAAGGGTACACATCCTGCGCAAGGATACCGCCAAACTGGTAAAACCCGTACTGCTTCCCGGTGATGTATTTCTCTGCGGGTGTTCCTGTTGCCTCTGGATCCTTTAAAGCATCCTCCTTATACCAGCCCGGTGATGACGAATCGGTGTAGGGCAGATATTTTATCGCCTCACGGCCAAATGCATCATAGGCTATCGGCTGCACGACATCTTGTTTGGAAACAGAACCCTTCACTATAACGCTTTGAACGGGTCTTCCAAGACCATCAAAAAATTGAAAGCTTGTTGTCGCATCATCCTCACCTGCGTCTTCCACCTGCGTTAAGGAAGTTCTTCCTTCTGCCTTGACATCAATCGTCCGGATATAATTTAAGGCGCTCACACCGGCCGAAATGACTTGGCCTGAATAATGATACTTGTAATACTTAAGGATGTTTCCTTCCCGGTCCTTGACCAACTTTAGTCGCTGAAAACCATCATATTCAAAATAGGTAGTTAGGCCGTTTGTATCTGTTGAACTCGTCATCCCTACAACCGGTTCATATGAGTATGTATTGAGTTGCGACGACACTGAACGCAATCGGACTTCATCGATTGATCCTGTTCCCCGAATGGTAATCGTTGTGCCTGTCGCTTTTACAAGATGCTCGAAATAGCTCCATCCCAAAATGGCTGTACCAGTCTTTACTGGTGCCACAGGACTTCCTCCGTCCACGGTGAACTGACCATTCATACTCCAATAGGAAATGACATAGTCGCTATTCAATACCAACCCTTGTTTACTGATGGGATTTGTGTTGGTCAGTTCATAGAATCGCTTGCCGGTTGGCAATATATTTTCAGCTGATAGTAAAACAGTACCCCAAAATTGCCATCCACCTTTGCCTCCGGATTCAAACGAGGTATAGGCAACTTCCGTAGCAGCCGAATTGATCGCGTGTGCTACTGGAAGCGAAGCTTGATAGTCCCAAATGTACGACTCATAGGCCCCATCGGGTTTGTGAAATGTTTCTAGCTTTCCGGCAGACGTATAGGTATCGAAAATAACTTCCTCTCGGTATTTCGGATGAATTGAAAGTTGGTTGCTTTCTGAGATACTGGATACAGTTGTGTCCGCAAGTAAACTGGCTGTTTGTATTTTTGAGATAGATTCTGGCACAAATAGGCCAGCATTCACCATCTTGTATTTTGTAAAGGTCCCTGAGATTAATTTCTTGACTCCATCCATATACAGGAGCGTTTGTTCTTCAATCACAGGAGAAACAATGTTTTTCTGCTTCATCTGGTAGACAAATGAAGCAGTACTAGCACCTGTATAATCCCCAGGATATTTCAATTTAGTGAACAGCGTCGCCCCATCAGTCCTTGTTGACTTTATTGTGGTCAATTGGTTGTGCTCAGGGTTCTCGTAATAAAAAAGCTGCTCGGTAACCAATGGTTGAGAAACACCAAAATCCGTTTTCTTCTCAGAAGTTTGTAATAGACAATCAGCATAGTCGAAATACGGCTGTATGAAATAGCTCGATGCTATTGCTCCATAATTTGCCTGATATAATTTGATGCTGCGCAACGCCACCGACTCTCTCATTTTGTAGCGATACTCCGCTTTCGTGAGTTCATTTCCTTGTGCATCAAACGTAACAGTTTGATAGGGCTTTCCACCCAAAGGCGAGAAGTATCCGGGCACGAATGGGTGACTTGTACCTGCCTCCGGCAGGTTAATGAAGGTATGTTCGATTTTTCCGCCCTCGCCATTTTCTCCAATGATCTCCGTAACAATATCATAGCCTACGATAGTTGCCGCAGCTGTGAGACCGCTGCCTGAAATCGAACTCGACGAACGACCCAAATATTGCGCAATATAGGTTGGGCATTCGGCTCTATTTGGAAGATCTTCCAATTCAAAAACATATCCGTACATCGGTTCCGATACTAATTGTCCGGTTGTTCCACCGTAAACATCGGAGTTGTAAATAAATTTTCTGAACCCTGCCCTTTTGCCGTTCTCCATATTTTCAATGGATTTTACTCGAATTCCGCCACCCTTTCTTGTGGTTACAGGAATCTTCGTACTCCATCTTGCATTGATGGTTGTTTGCCATCCTGAATAATAATATACTTTCAAAATGTAGGTACCCGGAGATAATACAACATTCCTGGTTAGCGTGGAGCATGGTGAAGTGGATCCCGGACAATCAACATTGTCGAAAGCATGAAACGTGCTGCCGTTTTCATACAGAATGTAGGCATAGTGCATCCCATCGCTAAAAGGATCGTTTGAATTTTCAATTGCCATCGTGTAGCCGTATGTCACTTCAACCTGCGTAGTATTTGCAAGAGTGAACGTGTCGGAAGAGTTAAGCCACTGGTGATCAGGATTTGCGATCGCATTTGCAAATGAATTTTCGAAATTAAATGCATCACTAGGACGGAGGCGACCATATTCATGAGGTTCATAATCAAAATGTGTCGCCCCTCCAGTCGGGTACGAAATGGTCGACAATACGCCTTTCTTCACATTGTCCTCACTTGCATCAGCTGCACGATCAGCTCCGGCATAGAATTTATAGTTACCGGTCACGGCTTCAATATTAAATTTTGGGATCAACGTATTGTTGGCTTTGGAGTTGAAAAAACCCCAATGATCAATACTTTTCGTGTACGGCCCGGGCACAGTATTAGTGAAATATGAAAATCTGTACGGAGGCTTAATGTTTCCGTTCACATCCTCTTCACTTAAAGAATCCAATCTCAAGCGTCCAATCGCATCATCAAAAAAATAGCTATGATATAAAGTATACTTCTTAAGTAAATTATTCTGCAGATCCTTGATAAGAATCTGCGAAAGCCTATCGGGTTTTTCAGTTCCCTTATACTCGATATCATTTCGGTCCATCCTTATGAATTCAATCGACCCGTGTTGGAACTGGATTTTCTTTAGATACTTGTCCAAAATGACCTGCCTGGAGGAGCTATAGTTCTTAAAGTCTGCCGGAAATCGTGGCGAGACCGACGGACAAAAACCCGACGCTTGAATCCGGTTAAATTCGTTTTCTGACTTCTGTGGCAGGCTTATACTTCGGGTCGACAGTTCCGGCAACTCATAAATGAACTCAACAACCTCTGACGAAGGTGAAGCAATTGAATCCAGATACCATGCTGTTGTTACTGGAGGCAGGATGGAATAGTTATAATGACTTAAAGGCGCCAGATCACTGAGTTCCGACAGATCAGAATAGTTATAGCTTTCGATTGCAAATTCCTGTGTCGAGAGAAAATACTTATAGCCCTGTCCATCTGTCACTTCCCATCGCTGGTCAATATCTATGTATCTAATCTGAAGGTTGTTGGCTTGGTCCAGGAAAATGGAACTCCCATCTGCCTTTTTACCTATTACAAACCTGCCGCTATAAGGCCCGAAATTATAGTTGAAAATGTCAGCCTCTGCATCCAACGTACCAGCTGCTACTTGATCAAAATAAGCTACATCAGCTGCCGTGTAGTTAGGTGGTATGGCCGGTGCGAGGTAGTGCCCTCCTCCTCCAAAATCATCTAAGCCTCGTACAGTTCGCGTTATAACTCCACCTGCTTGCAACGACCAACTAAGTCCGACCCAGCTAGCCTGTTGAGACACGCGCACGCCAGATGCGTCGTATTGTAAAGAAATCGGAACCACGTGATTGCCGGTTTTGATTTCATAGAGCGGAATACTAATGTCTGGCCGACCGGTATAAAAGCCGACACTATAGTTACCATAGTTCCCCAACGATGCGGCTGTGGGAGAAGGTGGAATAACCTTTGCCGGGTTATAACCATTCGACGTTTGTGAAACTGCCTTCACTGCCAGAACAGAAAAGCAAATAACCAAAATACACTTTGACGACAGGTTCATACTGGTAACGTTGGGGCTGATGTCATGATGGCATCATTGTCATTTCTTAAATTCATACCATGTCCTTTCCAGGCAAATCCTGGTAATAACATTTTGCTGTAGACCAAACAGCTATAAGAAAAAAAGGCGACAAGTTATAATGCTTAGTTGCTAAATGCTTTAAACTTCTACAATGTGCTGAAATTACAATGGAGGCATACGGTTGTCTCACAACTGGTGGTATCAGGCTATCTGAATTCAAAAGACTTCACGTTAGTTCTGAAAAAGACCAACAGGTCACCGCCTTCGGATGAATAAATTTTCAATCTTCTTTATAGGGTTTAAACAGAACCCAGCGGATAACCAGATAGTTGTGCGTACATCTATTCAGTCATGAATCTAGATACCATAACTCAAAGGAATCTTGGACAATTTTCACTGTAAACTTTTGCATGGAACTCAGGTGACCTTTTCTGATAAAATTGAACCAATAGGGAATTGATAGCTTCATGTTGATGAAACCCGTTTGGCTTACTTTTCTCCTTTTACTGATTTTAATCGGCACTAGCAATGCGCAAGATTCGCTGACAGTAAATAATAACTCTGATCATTCCCACACCACCAGGGAATCAGATAACAAATTCACGCAGGATAGTACCGCCAAATTTCGAGCAGAACTAGACTCCCTTTCCACAGATTTCAATTCAAAAGTCGATAGCCTTATGAAGGCATACAAAGCCCCGTTAAAAAGTCTTCATGATCTGCAGGGCCGTTTAACCTATCAGATTGACAGCCTTGGGCAGGCAAGTCTACCTACAGACCGGGCTATTCATAAACTCGATAGCTGTCAACAAAAGGTATTTACACTCGAGAGCAAATTGAACAATGAACTGCAAGACCTTGAAATGCGCACACGCAACAAACTGAAGGTGGATAACTTGCCACCCGAAATGAGTTCCAAGCTATCGGCTTTACAATCGTCCATTGTCGATCTTCCAAGTAATAGCAGACTAGTTGCGGCCTCAAAACCTGTCGCTTCTCTTAAACAACTATCACATACTGATATCCCAGAAATTCCGATACAAAGCGCAGCCGGGATCAAGGTAGAAGAACCAAGTACACTCCTCTCTGTAAACTCAATCCCGCACTCCCCTGCTTTGGCGCAAAACATGATCCCTGACGAACTGAAGGAACTCAACAATGCCAGCCAACTACAAAAGGTCAACTCATCATCAGTGGACGAAATAGTGTCTTCACGGGTTTCCGAGTTGAAAGAAGTTCAAGAGATTCAGGGCGCAGCGCAAATACCTCAGTCAGATGCTCTAAAGTCACAAGATGCGCTCAAAGCTGAGATAACCAAACGAATTAAAACATCAGCGATCGATCATTTCTCAGGTAAACAGGAAAAACTCCGGACAGCAGTAGATAATATTTCCAAATACAAACTCAAATACAAGAAAGTGTCAAGCATCAAGGATTTACCTTCCAGGCCGCCAAACACGCAAAAAGAGATGCCTGTAATTAACCGACTTGTACCTGGCACTGCTCTGCAGTTCCAGAAAAAAGGCGGTGATTTCCTCGTTGACTTTAACTTGTACGTTGGATTCAAACTAACAGATAGGATCGCGGCGGGGATCGGATGGAACCAACGATTTGCCGTCAATTGGAATCAACGGTCCATTAATTCCGCCAATAGCATCTTTGGACCACGCGTCTTCGGCGAATACAACATCGGTAAAGGGTTCGCAACAAGGATGGAGGTAGAAACAATGAATACGTTGGTACCACCCACTACTGTAAAAACCGGTGACTCCAACAATCGCCAATGTGTACCGGGCCTATTTGCGGGAATTAAGAAAGAGTACAAATTTGTCGGACGGGTAAAAGGAACTGCCTCAATAATGATGCGAATTATTAATCCGAAAGAACAAAGCCCCTATGGTAATATAGTCAACATGCGATTTGGTTTTGAGTTCCCATTAAAGAAAAGGTCTGCAGAACATTGAAATTCTTTTAAGCGTTTTTAAAAAAGTCCATCAACGGTTACCGGTAAGATCACAACAGCGTACTCCCTACTTTCAGGAGGTGGTGTTTTCCAATACCTTCTTGATGATGCTAGTAACCATGCTCACCCCGGCAAATAGGTTAATCCAAGTGAAGCACCAGTGGCTGAGATGGGAACCATAATTTTGAATGCGTCTTGATGTTGATCAAGCAAGGTCAGCGTGGATATCGCCAAAAGTGAACACTCCTAAGCCTCTTCCTTTCTTGTCTTCAAAACCACAATTTCTCTTTTGGTTGTTGGTAGAGAGATGGAAATTCTATTTTATCCAGGGTTCACATTCCGGGATGATAGTATGTCGGGATCGAATTTCCGGATATGCTCGCACTTCTTTCGAAATGCCATGATAATCTCTGCTGAAAGATATCAAACACATAATCATTCTGCTCACCGTTCGGCTTCCTTAACCGATCAATGATGTCCAGTACATCTTCATTTAACAGTGTTTTGGTTGACGACTTCGCATAGCGTTTCGCTTTCTCCCTTGTTATCTGTACAACCTCATCCTTGAGGTGCTTGATCCTTAATGTAGCCCAGTCTTTGGGGTCGTTGCCTCCACTATAAAGAATCAACCTCATTCAATCCAGCGATGCCTCTGCGCGTCGTTTTGTGATTCTAAGTATAGCAAGGTTGTCAGCTCTTTCTCGGAGTATGGGAAGTGACTATGTTCGATTGAGGAATTGTACACTTCATAAATGGTGACTTCGCTATGACCTCAGCCTCATTGGTCAGCCAATTAAAGAAGATGCGCAATGTCTCCAGATAGATCTCGCGCTTTGTATCTGTCTTCACCCGGTCAATCAGAAACTCATAAAATGCATCGAGGCTTCTGGCATCCCATGCCGTGACCTCATCAAGCTCTGGATGTGCCTGAAGGAACGGTTTCACATGGGAGAACATCGATTGATCCAGGCCCGCAGTGCGACTTGCAACCTTCCTCGATGTTGTTGCATATTTCGGAAAACACACATCGATCGAGTTCTTGCTAATCGGTGGCTTATCCACTGCCTTCCGGAAAGCTACAATGTCAAAGCTTTCCTCGGCCCCTTCGTTCAGCATGGTTCGAACCTTCTTGTCCAGCTCAACAGCAACAATGCTCCGTTGATATCCTGTCCGGGTCTCAATCGACCAGTCTGTTGTGGTGAAGCGGAGTCCAGTAAAAAGGCGGTAGGTCTGGCGGTTCACAGAGAACCTTACAACCACAGTATGCAGGTAGGTCTTGCCTTTCGTTTTTTTTTACAATTCTAGGGACGTTACCATGTGACAAATATCGGAACAAACACCCGGAACAAACAATTCCTAAATAGTCCAAATACAGTCCAAAAACGAACGCTGGCCAAAGCCCACAAAAAAGGCCCCTGGATGCTTCCAGAGGCCTTAACTGCTTGATTCTCAATGTCGGGGCGGCCAGATTCGAACTGACGACCTCCTGGTCCCAAACCAGGCGCGATACCGGGCTACGCTACGCCCCGAACCTTCATTCCCAAAATCCTGATAACTAAATAGTTACATCCAGCTATCCGACTTGGGACCGCAAAGATAGGATTTCTCCCGGAACCCCCTCAGCAACCGGCGATACTTTTTTCCTTACACCCTACTCCGATCGGGCAACGAACGCCTTGCAAGGCCCTAAAAAAACCACGGGTTCTTACCCGTGGTTTTTCAGAGAGAGTCTTGATAACCAACCCTGATCAGACCAGCTGATCAGAACCGATAGTTCACGCTAAGCCTGAAATTGCGTGGCGACTCGGTCTGCCAGTAGTACGCACCAGACCAGGCGTAGTACGAACCGCTGTACAGGTATTCATCCAGAATGTTGAACACATTCGCCGCGATACGGATGCTTTTGTTTTCCCAGAAGAGACCACCATCGAGCTTGTAATATGTCGGCAGTATCTGCGTCGGGTCCGGTGAAGGATCCCAATACGTTTCACGTCCCGAAAGCATCGTGAAACCTGCCGATACTCCGAACCCTTTCAGAATTCCTTGCTGAAGCGAATAGCCCAACCAGCCATTTACCGTGTGACGTGCATAGCCCGGAACGATGTCGCCTTCATTGATGACTGTTACCCCCTCCGTTACCTTGGTCACTTTCGAATCCGTGAACGCATAGTTCGCAGTGGCGGTTAACCCTGGAAGAATAGATCCGCGCACATCGAACTCAATACCTTGCGCGCGCTTCTGGCCAAGTTCAACGCTCAGACCGGCGGCCGGCGGTGCGTTGGGATCGGCTGTGAGTTCATTGTTTTTCAATATTCTGTAAAATGCCAGCGTGGTAGTCCAGCGTCCTTCCGACCAATCGCGCTTCAAACCAAACTCCACGTTGTTGCCGGTGATGGGCTGCACATCTTTACCGCTGGACAGCACGCCTGATTGTGGCACAAATGACTGGTCATACAACGCGTAGGCTGACGTTGACTTCGTCACGCTCACGCTCAGGCCAACGCGCGGGGTAAGCTTGTTGTCGCTGACCGGTGAAGGTCCATAAGCCTGCTTCACGTACGTATAGCGACCGGCCAACGTTAGGCGCACCTTGTTGTCGAGGAGACCCAGTTCGTCCTGCACGTATCCGCTCGAATAACGCTGATCGATGTTGGCGCCAATGGCCAGTGCGCGCTCTTCCAGTGGCGTTGAGTAATCGAATCGCGGATAGCCGTTATTGGGCACGCCGAGGTTCGGATGGTCGAGTTGGAATTCGCCGCCTACCGTATCCAGTGCGTAGCTCTGTCCCCAATCGGCGAGGTATGATTTGTTTGCCAGATCCAACCCTGCCAACACGCGGTGACGAACTGGTCCCGTTTGAAACTCGCCATTCACAAATACCTGCGCCATGGTCATCTGGCTTTCAGCCTGCCAGCTGCCGACGCCGCGGATCATGGTTGCATCGGGATTGACGGCCACTGGCCACATGGATGAACCATCCTGATGGTAATCGAAACGCGCCACCTGGGCGGTAAGCTTCCAATCCTTGTTGAAGTCGTGCTGCAGGTTCAGGAAGATACTCTGGTCTTTGATCTTTGTTCCGGGCAATCCAACGGGAAGGCTAGTGAAATCAACGGGGAGCGTGGCAAAGCCGCGCGTATCGAACACATAGAAGGAGCCTACGTCGCTCATGTCGGCAATCTGCATCGTGTATTCGGCAGTCAGCCTGGTCTTGTCATCCACCTGATAGGAAATAACCGGCGCGATCACGTAGCGATTGTTGTACTCGTTGGGGCGATGTGATTTCTTGTTAGATGCCGCCAGGTTGAGGCGATAAAGCAATCGACCGTCCTGAGAAAGTTTTCCATCGAGATCCAACGAAGTCCGGTAGAGGTCATAGCTGCCCATGGTAAAGGCCACTTCGCCCGCGGTCTTTCCCGTCGGCTTCTTGGTCACCACGTTATACAGGCCACTAGGGTCACCGTTAGAAAGCATAAAGCCGGCAGGGCCCTTTACAAATTCGATGTGATCAACGAAGCTCATATCTTCGGTAAGCGGCCCCCAGTAGGAATTCACCGCGTTAAACCCGTTTCTGAATGCCTGAACCTGTGCGCCTCGCGACATGACGTTCGTATACAGATCGCCCCAATGTTCTGAACGGACCGCGCCACTCACGTTGCGCAGTACGCCGTCGCTCATGCTCGTGACCTGCTGGTCACGGAGCGCGTCGCTGGTAATGACCTGTATGTTCTGAGGTGTCTCGAGCAAGGGTGTCCGCAACCGAAGGCTTGACGACGGATCCGGAAGCGTATAAACTCCACGCGTTTCAGCGATGATAATTTCATCGAGCTGCTCAGCACTTTCCTTCAGGGAAAAGTCGACGGCAGCACGTTGACCGGCCACAACTTCCACCTCGCGCTCCTGCGTTTCAAGACCCACGAAACTGGCCACAATTGTATAGCTGCCGGGCGTTATCGCACCGATAACAAAGCGGCCGCGCCTGTCGGCCACCGCGCCCTTTGAAGTCCCCTTCAAAGTAACGTTCACAAACTCTGCTGGAGTGCCATCCGACGAGGTGACTGTGCCGCCGATGGAGCCATGATTTTGGGCTATTGCTCCCAGGGAGGCCGCGAGTAATAGCAACACTAAGTAAAGACTGCGCATATATTATTTAGAATGATTTTAAACAGTGCGCAATAATCTCGTCTGCGGATCGCAAATGCAAAAAAGGAGGTCAGAAGTTTGTGCAAATGACTTTAACAGGCGAGTCATCTACCCTGCTTAAGGTAGTGGCTCCCACTGTTTGAGGTTAGGTGTATCGCGTCGGATAACGGCAACAGCTACCCGCCACCGAAGGGGCGGCGTGAAGAAGAAAAATAAAAGCCTGTACCCAGGAAGTAGGGCGACAGGCTTCTGAAAAGAATGAACGCTGAAACGGGATTTCTGCCCTTACTTCAATTCATCGATGATGGGAATACTTTCAAAGATAGAGGCGCGGACTTCGCTCAACAGGTAAGATTCAATTTGAACGAACTGAGCTGCTGCTTTTACGGTCGAAGCTTTCTTCATCTTTTTATAGTACGTGGTGATCAGCTTATCCGTGCTTGCGCCCAGCTTCATCATATCGGTGGTGAGCTTGTCGGTGGTTGGGTCGTCCAGCGTTGTATAGTTTTTAGCATAGCGCTCCAGCAAGGCCACCCGCTGTTGACCGAGTGCCTTACGCTTCGTTTCGTATTCGTCGTATAACTTCCAGAAGGCATCCTTCTGCGCTCCTTCCAACTTAATAAATTGCGCCACAACATCCTTCTTTTCCTTTCCATAGATGGATTGGATCAAATCGACATCCTCTTTGTTGCTTTGTGCAAAAGTTGCCAGCGACACGAAGAGAAAAACAACCGGCAGAGCATGCTTGAACATAGTCGTAAAATTTTTTGATTACGCGAATAAAGTCCCCTCAACTACGAGGTGCAGGTGAGCACAAACTCAAACTGGCCAACCTCTGTCGGAGGCCCTAAAGTAAAAAGTCCGGGTCAATAGGTTGCTACGAAAATGAATTTCACCGTTAAACGCCTGGCGAGTTCGCAAACAAGAAGATGTTTTATATCCCATCCTTTTTGGTCCACCGATGCATAAGTGACGACGCGGGAAAAGAATATCGTCAAGAAATTCCTTAACCTTCCTGTATCCGTCGGACACGATAGGCAAAGAGGATTCCTTCTACTCGTGCGTAGCCGGAACGTTGTAACGGGTCTACGCTCGGCCCCATACTTAGCCATTGTCACTCCGCGAGGCCAGCAGTGTAAGTAATGCCTGATCACAACTAGAAATGGGCAAATACAAGCGCAACGAGAGATTTAGTGACCCGACAGGGAATCGAACCCCGAACCGTCAGATTAGAAATCTGATGCTCTATCCAGTTGAGCTATCGGGCCATGTACCACTCGACCCGATTTTCCTCGAATAGTAGTTACAAAAGCGCCAAAATGGGCCTAAAAAGGCAGATATGCGGAGAGAGGGGGATTCGAACCCCCGGTACAGAATAACCCGTACGACAGTTTAGCAAACTATTGGTTTCAGCCACTCACCCATCTCTCCAGTGAGTAAAATACAGCCCCTTTTTTCAAAGGAAGTGCAAATATAAAAGTTGGCGAGAAACTATCGCAAAAACAGGAAAATACTTTGTGCGGAGGGTTTCCAGGTAGGTAAGCCCGATGACCGGCGGCCCCTCCCCAGCTAAGCTGGGAAGGGATAGTCTGGGCTCCAAAACCGCCGTAATCTCGCCAAGTGGGCTGGGATGTAAGCGGAGGATTCTATCTTCTCGTAAGGCTTACGGAATAACCGTTACCATTAATTGCGCGTTCCGATCAAATACTAGCGTGATCTCTTCTTCGCCCTTTCTAAGGTAGGCCTCATGATAAGGCTCTTCATTAACAATCACATGCATGGATTTAGCAAGTTGCCAGCCTCTGTAATGAGTCTCTACGTAATTGCGAACGGTGCCCGGAAGTTCTACGGCCGGTACCTCGTTTTTGATTTCGCTAACCGAGCCTGATTCGTCAAACATTAGCATCATACCCTTGTTGCGTACCTTGAACCGCGCCTCGTAGTTGGGCTCATTGTAATTCCAGGCGACGTCCTTAACGGTCGGATACAATGCCGTGAAAGTCTGCATAACAGGCGTAGGTATGGAAGCCATTGTCCCTTGTGCTTTCGCCAGCGTGGCGGTCAGCATGAGTACTGCAATTCCAATCAACGTTTTCATAACTGTAAGATCTAAAACCAAGTAGTACTGTTTGTGCCCTGTCAAGCAGGTGAATCTCCGGCCTCTCGTTGCGTTGACTGGCGATTAATACCGCCACTCGTCGAGAGGTAAACCAATTTATCGATAATTTTTACCAATTTCTTTAGTCTACCAACGCATAATTCGAACCAAATATTTCCGCAACTCATGCGCTGCCTGTTTTTTGCCGTAGCGCTTGATTTGAGGCCGTAACCGAATACTGTGAGCCAAAATTCGGTGAATAATGCGCGCGAAATAATGACGGAAGTGCAAGTTGATGATGATTAATATCACGAACCGTGGAGGTGCGGAAACACCGCAACGCCCCGGCGAGACGGCGGGCGCGGATCTCTTTCATGATCAACCGCTGATGAGCTGCTGCATGAGGTCCCCTGCTCTGTTATCCTGTCTGTCAGACTGCTATCCGCTATCTGTGTGTGCGTGTAGCCATTACGTTACTACAACGGGCAGCACAAAACAGGGCCTCGCCCGACTAACGTCAGCGCTCCACCGGTATCGCCTTGAGCCTGTGAAAAAGCGGGGAAGTGTGAAAAATTTCAACATTCTGCGTGGCTGAATGTACACACCTCTCTGTTCCAAAATCGAGAATTCGTCTTTCTTGATAAGGCGGAAATTCAATTGTGGATAAAATGTTGCAACAAAAAGTTGCTTGATAACGACCATAGCTTAATACAGGCTGCAAATTTGCAAGTGGTGGAAGACGACGAATCGACAAATTTCCTCCGGGGTGGTCACGAATTGGCGACATCCCGTATCTTTATGCGGTCTATGCGCTTTAAGAAATACGTGATACTGTTCGTGCAGATACTCGCTTCTGTTGGAAGCGCGTATGCACAATTGAATATTGCTCCGCTCATACTCGGGCAAAACGCCCTATCAACAGACGAAAATGTTGCCGTCATTATTCCGTTCGAGGCCCTGCAGGTGCTTGACCTCAACGATCCCTACCCAAACGGATTTTCCATGTCCGTGCAACCCGGAAGTAACTATACCGTGAACGAGCGTGAGATCACACCCGACAGAAATTATCACGGCCGCCTTACGGTTCCTGTAAGCGTCAACGATGGACAGGATGAGAGCAATACGTTCGCTTTTCGCATAGATGTACGGGAAGTAGATAATGTGGCGCCGGTAATTACGGGTAATAACCCGCTAAGCGTGACTGCGGGAATGCCGATCACGCTGCGCCTGGAAGACCTTATCGTAACCGATCCGGACAACACCTATCCTGATGATTTTACGTTGGAAGTTTTCAATGGCCCGAATTATGACCGAAGCGATGCAACGGTAACCCCAGACGCCGGATTTTCAGGATCCCTGATGGTACGCGTCAGGGTAGACGATGGAGAAGATAAGAGCGACAACTTCGATGTTAGCATCACCGTGACAGCGCCACCGAATGTTGTGCCCGTTATCAAAAGTCAGTCAACACTGACCACCGCTGCCGACACGCCCATCACACTGAAACTCGCCGACCTCACCGTCGATGACTCTGACGGCGACTACCCGAACGGATTCACCTTGACGCTACACGACGGAGCGCACTACACGTTTTCCAATCTCACGATAACACCGGAGGCAGGATACGCCGGCCCGCTGACAGTGCCCGTTTCCGTGAATGATGGTGAAGCCGAGAGCGCCCTGTTCGACGTCACTATTACGGTGACCCCTAAACCTAATGAGAAACCTGTCATCGACGACCAGGATGTGCTCAGCACATTCATTGCCACACCGTTAACGCTTCGGTTGGAGAATTTTAAGGTCACAGATGCCGATAACTCTTATCCCGACGATTTCACTTTGAAAATATATCCAGGCACAGGGTACTCGTTTAGCGGCACGACCATTACGCCTAACGTGCTATTCCTGGGTACCCTTAGCGTACCCGTTACCGTTTACGATGGCCATACAGAAAGCGATCGCTTCGACGCGAAGATCCAGGTCACCCTCTTCCCTAACGTTGCTCCGAGGATAACCGGCCAGGATGCACTTGATGCAACCGCCGGCAGCAGCCTCACCGTTTTGCTGGGCAATTTGCGTGTGACTGATCCTGACGACACGTATCCAACCGGCTTCACCCTTAGTCTGTATAACGGTCCCAATTACACGGTGAACGGAACCACCATCAACATCGCCGCCGGTTTCGCCGGAACGCTCACCGTGCCGGTATCTGTCAATGATGGGGAAACGGAGAGCGAACGATACGACTTGAAAATTGCCGTTTCCGAACCGGTGAACATACCGCCCACCATTACTGCGCAAACTTCTGTAGAAACCAACGAAGACCAGGGAGTCAATTTGGTGCTTGGCATGCTCACGGTGAACGATCCCGACAATCCCGGATATCCAAATGGATTTACTTTGAAGCTGCAGCCTCCTCCCGGTAACGCCAAGTACACGATAAATGACAACCGCGTCATACCCGCCAAAGATTACTTCGGCCCGCTCACCGTACCGCTCGTGGTAAACGATGGAAAAGACGACAGCCCGGTCTTCAATTTTCTCATCACCGTTAAACCGGTTAACGATGCACCCGTGCTGGATGGTCAAAAGGTATTAACAACCTATGTGATGGCGCCTATTGCCATTAGCCTCAACGACCTTACTATTACGGATCCTGATAACCATGCAAGCGAAATAACGTTTCGCATCAATAATGGGGCGAACTATACTTTCAGCGGACTTACGGTCACCCCGAACTCGAATTTCAAAGGAGAGCTCAAGGTAAACGTTATCATCACCGACGGCCAGGCGAACACCAACGCGCAGGTTAACGTCCGCGTAAACGATGCGCCCAACGTGCCCCCTGTGATAGAGGGTCAGGATCCCAATCCCTTCATTGCCACGCAAAACACATCTCTGGTGATTGAGTTGACAAAACTTATTGTCACAGACCCTGACAACAAATTTCCCACCGATTTCAAATTGAAAGTACTCACCGGAAGTAATTACACGGTGTCGGGCAACACGATCACGCCAGCAGGCAACTTCCTGGGAATGTTGCAAATACCCGTCACGGTGAACGATGGAACCGACAACAGCGACCCGTTTACGGTGAGCGTGAATGTGGTCGTACCCAGTGCGCGCCCCCAGATAATCGGACAGAAAAATCTGGTAATGAATGAAGATGAAACGCTGAAGATTGAAATGGGCGATCTGTCCGTCACGGATACTGATGATGTGTACCCTACGGGGTTTAAGCTCGATATCCTCACCGGTCCTGGCTATACGTTTTCAGGGACGTCCGTTACACCGGCCAGGAATCTGAATGGTTTCCTGATTATCTCCGTAAAAGTTACGGACGACGGTGGCAAATCGAGTGATCCCTATGGCTTGGCAATTCTGATCAACCCGGTTGATGATGCGCCGGTAATTACCCAGTTCGAGACGAGTCCGCTCTCGTACGAGCCCGGTGCAGACGCTATCGGTTTCACCTCTTTGTTTGATGTTGAAGATGTCGACAACGACTACCTCAGCTTCGCCGAAATCGGAATCCCAAAGAGTACCTACACCAAAGGATATGACGAGCTGTTATTTACCAACACGGCTACTATTCGTGGGGTCTTCGATCTCGATAGCGGAAAGCTCTCACTAATCGGCTATGCGCCCGTCGCCGAATACCGCGAAGCGATCCGTTCGGTCAAATATCAATACAAACTCAACCTGGATGAAACGGGGAAACCGCAGGCGTTGCCCGGCAACAAGGTTATCTATGTGCTGGTTCACGACGGACAGCTTCCCAGTGAAAAACGAACACGCGACATCATCATGGAAACGGCTGTGGATCTCCGTATACCAGCGGCCTTCTCGCCCAACAACGATACCGTAAATGAAACGTGGCAGGTATTGGCCATCTCGAACCCGCAGCAGTGCGAAAATGCCGTCATAAAGGTGTACGACAAGCGTGGTGTATTGTTGTTTGAGTCTGTCGGTATCGAGAAGCAGTGGGATGGAATCTTTAACGGCGCCCTGTTGCCGACCGATACTTATTACTATACGGTGGACCTTAATCTCTCTTACGCGAAGCGGACGTATAGAGGGTCCGTTACACTCGTACGATAGCAGTCGGGGCAAAACGGCGTCATTTCAATCACGCGATCATTCGCGCGAGTCCTGGGAGAAATTCTTCAGGTTCTTAAATGTTGAAGCCAGTTCATCGGATTCCGGCAACGACTTGTAAATGAACACCGGCACGTTTGAGAGGTGGGTTGATTCACGAACTTTCCTGACCAGCGTCACGTAGTCCTTATTGACATCGTTAAGGTACACCCATACCAGCTCCGGCTTATACTCATTCATTTTTTTGACTAAGTCTTCCTCATCCGACGATGTCAACACAGTATGATACTTGTGAACTGAGGTGAAGGCGGCTATCGCAGGCTTCAGCAGGTCGCAATCATCGCAGTAGAACAGGACGTACCGCGTTAGAAGTTTCATTTAGATCTTTGATTTGAGTCCTGAAATAAAAGGAATCGATGGGTAAAAACGGAGTTGACCGAGATTTTTTCTTCCCCGTCGCGAATTTATTGTCGGCGGTTTAGGAAAGATGACCATTAGCCGTATTTTGACAAGTCTAAAGAAACAGCCATGAGCGCACTTCACGACGAAAGCCGCAGCGTCCTGGTAGCTGACGACGATCCGGACGACTTCCTGACGTTCGAGGTTGTCTGTGAAGAGTTATCGTTCAAGATCGTGCTATCGCATGTGACGAATAGCGATGCCCTCCTGAAGGCGCTGGATGAACAACTTCCGGATATTCTTTTCCTGGACATCATGATGCCCACCTTAACGGGCACACACTGTCTGCGGATGCTAAGGTCTAATCGCAGGTTCGACGGCCTGCCGATCATCATGTACACTTCGATGACGGACATCGAAAATGTGGAATTCTGCTTTCGCGAGGGAGCAAATCTGTACGTGATCAAGCCTTCGTCGTTTCAGGAATTGAAACAGACACTGGAACGCATCCTCACGATCAATTGGAAGAAGGCCATGTATTTTCCGACGCGTGATTCGTTTGTCATCCAGGCTCAACTGAAACCCTAAGGCTCCTACTGCGCAATCACTTTTCTGTCCCCCAAAAAGAGTTGTTTGTCTAAATTACGAATCGCGTTGTCGGATTTTGGCGATCTTTGAGCATGACCGCGTCCACATTTTTACGGGACGACAAGCCCGAGCAGTTCTACAAAAAGTACCGCGTTGCGCTCCATGTCGCTTTCTGGATGTCTATCATCCTGTATGACGTTGTCATCTGGGGTCTCGTCGACTCAAATTATACCGAAAAACTTGTCTCGACCCTGACGGAACTTCCCATCAAAATGTCGGCGGCCTATTTCACGCTGTACATTTTGATCGATCATTTGTTTATCAGAAAAAAATACGGGCAGTTTATTGCCTGGCTGCTCATTTCCATGCTTAGCGTCGGCTTTATTCTTCGATGCATTGCTTATTATATACTTTATCCCCGCTTCTATCCGGAAGGTATTCAGATTCCGCTCTTCTTTCCTCCCAAGATACTGATCGCAATCTTTTACACCTATGCGTGGGTGGCCATGCTGGCTGCCGTACACCTGGTGAGAAAGTTCTATGAACATCAACACGAAGCCAATCGCCTGCTCCTGGCTACCCGGCAACTGGAAAAGGAAAAACTTGAGGCGGAACTGAAGCTTTTAAAATCGCAGATTCATCCCCACTTTTTGTTCAACACCCTGAATAATCTTTACGTGCTCACGCTCAACGAAAGCGTCAAGGCTCCTGCGATGGTGCACAAGCTCTCGGAGCTGATGAGCTACATGCTGTACGACAGCAATCATCCCCTGGTGCCGCTGGAAAAGGAAGTCGCCCATCTTCAGAATTATATCGACCTGGAAAGACTTCGATACGATGATCAGCTGGAGGTGACGTTCGCCAATTACGTACATGCCGACGACATCCAAATTGCCCCGCTCCTGATGCTGCCGTTTGTTGAAAATTGTTTCAAGCACGGAAATACGGTCAACCAGGGTTGGATTCACCTGGAACTTTCGCTGCTTGATGACGTACTCACCTTCAAGGTAGAAAACAGCAGGCCAGAGGTAAAAGATGACAAGCCACCTTCCGGCATCGGACTCGACAACGTCGCCAGGCGACTGGCACATGAGTATCCGCAGCGGCATGAGCTGCAGATTTTTGATACGATCGATACCTATCTCGTGGTTCTCCAGTTGTCGCTGTCAGATAAACCTGTGAAGAAAAGACTCGTTGAAGAAGTAGAATGACTTCTATGAAATGCCTGATTGTAGATGATGAACCATTAGCCCGCCAATTGTTGGAATCGCACGTGTCACGTATCGGGGAACTCTCTCTGGTTGCGAGTTGCGGCAATGCCCTGGATGCCTTTGACGTACTGCAGACGCATGGTATTGAATTGCTCTTCCTCGACATTAACCTTCCCCGTACCAGCGGCATTGAGTTATTGAAGTCATTGCAACAAAAGCCCCGCGTAATTTTCACGACCGCTTATCGCGAATATGCCTTTGAAGCCTACGACCTCGACGTGATGGACTATCTGCTCAAGCCGATTTCGTTCGACCGTTTCCTGCGCGCCATCGGAAAGATCAGGCAATTGAAGAAGTATCAGCCAGCCGATGAGCACGGGTCCACGCCGGCCTCTTATGACGAAGCCTTCCTGTACCTGAAGGAGAATCGCGAGCAGGTCAAAGTATTCCTCAAAGATATCCTCTATATCGAAAGCCTTCGGGACTATGTGCGGATTAAGACCGCCAATCGTGAAGTCGTTACGTATCAGAAGATCAGCTATCTCGAACAACGGTTGCCCCAGAGCAAATTCATTCGCATCCATCGGTCATACATTGCCGCGCTCGATCACGTGGTTTCGTTTACAAACAGCCAGGTAAAAGTGGGCGATTTCACCATACCCATTGGTCGGAACTACCGGACCTTCGCCTTGTCAGGGTTCATGAGTCAGCCTCATCGCGCCTGACGTTTGTCGTAGCAATCGGTCGTTTGTCAGGTAACAGCGGCGAGTGTCACACAGCGTAGCACGATGAGTTGCCGCATGGTAACTTCATAGTCATAACGTCCGTGTTGGGATTACATGCGATCCCTAAAAGGCATGCAAAATGATATGACCAAAATTCAATGTACTATCAACGGGGTGGCTATGAGCTTCGACGTTGATCCGTCGATGCCGATGCTGTGGGTGATCCGCGACTACGCCCATCTTACCGGAACGAAATATGGCTGCGGCATTGCGCAATGTGGCGCCTGCACGATTCATCTCGAGGGCAAGGCTGTTCGCTCCTGCTCCGTTACGGCCGCCACCTGTTCAGGGAAATCCATTGTGACCATTGAAGGTCTGGGCAAGGATGAACTTCATCCTTTGCAGACCGCCTGGATGGCGGAGGACGTGCCCCAATGCGGGTATTGCCAGGCCGGTCAAATCATGACCGCTGCCGCTTTCCTCGCACAGCAACCCAACCCGGACGACGACGCGATCACGTCGGCCATGAACGGCAACCTTTGCCGTTGCGGCACCTATCAGCGCATTCGGGCGGCCGTGAAACGTGCCTCCAAGGAAATGAATGCGGCAACGCCAGTGATCCCCAAAGCAAAACCCTGAAACGCTCCTACTTATGAACAGACGACAATTTGTGCAGGCTTCGCTGATGACGGGCGGCGGACTGCTCCTTTCCTTCCAGGCATCGGCAGCCACACGGCCGGCGTCGGACAAGGGCAAAGGAACTGCGCGCAGTGCAACAAACGGAGAGATAATGATGGGGGACTTGCTGACGATCGCGCCCGACGGACAAGTACGCTATCGCTTCATAAAACACGAAATGGGCCAAGGTGTATCGACGGCCATGGCTATGATCATCGCTGAGGAGTTGTGTGCTGATTGGGAGAAGGTGACCATTGAACTGCCTGACACCGACATGAAGCGCTTTCAGAATGACCGCAACGGTGGCCATGACACGGGCGGAAGCTGCACCATTATTTATCAATATGATGTGCTGCGAAAAGCAGGCGCTACGGCCAGGCAAATGTTGATTTCAGCAGCAGCCGTCAAATGGAACGTATCCCCCGATGACTGTTATGCCGACCACCATCAAATCATCAACCGGAAAACAAAATCCGCGGTTGGCTTCGGCGCAATCGCAGGTGATGCGGCGTCCGTTACACCTCCTGCCGAGGTGGCGTTGAAGGCCGACAGCGAGTTCAAACTGATTGGGAAATCGAGGAGTGCAAAGCTCATACCAGACATAGTAACCGGCCATGCAACGTATGGGCTGGATGTAAACGTACCCGGTATGCTGTACGCCGTGGTAGCACGATCGCCGGTGTTCAAAGGCAAGCTAAAGTCGTACGATGATTCCCTTGCGCTCGGTGTGAAAGGCGTGCGCAAAATATTCAGGAATACACCCATCGCCGGACTTCAACGCGAAACACCCTACATGCCGCACGACATCCGCGAAGGGATAGTCGTGGTGGCCGACTCCTTTTGGGCGGCTCAACAGGCCCGAAACAAATTAGAGGTCGTATGGGACGATGGCGTGAATGGCAGTCGCAGTACACAGGATTTCGAAACTCTTGCGCAGAAGCACGCCCTGAACAAGACGGCTCCGACGGCGTTCGTTGGCGATGCGAACGCCGGAGCAAATGTGGCTGCGGTTAGACGCACGCTGCGTGCATCCTATGTATTTCCGCACCAACTGCACAATTGCATGGAGCCCTTGAACTGTACCGCTCACGTGACGGGCGAATCCTGTGAGGTGTGGGTGGGATCTCAGGCGCCTAACCTGATCGTCACCGAGCTGCAGCGCGTGTTCAATTTTAAGGAAGCAAATATCGTGGTGCACAACCATCTCTCCGGTGGCGGCTTCGGGCGAAGGTACTATCCCGACATGGCCATCGAAGCCGCCTTCATTTCGCGTGAGGCGGGCGCTCCGGTAAAGATGATCTGGACGCGGGAGGACGATCATCTTTACAACCTGGGTCATCTCTTTCAACACATGGAGTACCAGGCTTCACTCGACAGCAATGATCAACTGTATGCGTGGTATGAAAAAGAAATCCGCACGTATACCTGGGGCGCTAAGTATGCCGATCCACAGCTTCCGTTTATGGCCTATGAGATTCCCAACATTCGGTATGACTTTGAACAAATGATCGACGACGAGCTGGTCCACTCGTCAGCCTGGAGAGGTGTGGTGGGCCATGGCCGTTTCTATAGTGAGTGTTTCGTGGATGAAGTCGCTGCCGCGTTGGGCAAGGATCCCTACGCGTTCAGGGTAGAGCTGCTCAAGGGTGGACGCGACGTAAATGTAGGCGATATGTATCCGGTGTCGGGATCACGCGTGCTGCGCGCGATGAACCTGGCCGTTGAAAAGTCAGGATGGGGCAAGGTGCTTGATCATGGTCGAGGGATGGGACTGGCCGTTTGTCCCTATGGCAACAGCTACTGCGCCGTAGTGGCAGAAATCACGATCGAAGACAAGAAGCTACAGATCAACCGCATGACGGTGGCCGTCGATTGTGGAAAGGTGATTAACCCTTCCGGCACGGTAAATCAGATTAGCGGAGGTATCGTGTGGAGCTTAACGGCCCTGCTATACGGCGGTCTGCCTATCGTGAATGGACGCGCTGTCTACACCAATTTCCACCAAAACAAACTGTTGCGTATGCGAGAGTGCCCTCAGATCGACGTGCATTTTGTGGAAACGAACGATACGCGCCCCTGGGGGGTGGGTGAGATCTCAAGTCCGATGGGTGTGCCGGCCGTGTTGAATGCCATTTATGCTGCGACTGGAAAGCGGTTTCGAAGGGTTCCTATAGATATTAATCAGCTCGAAGAAATTAGTAATTAGCGTGGTGCTGCTGTAGGATTGTTTGCAGGGGACGCAAATAGTGCAACCGTTACGCGTAATTCAACAAGGTAATTAACGCCGCCCAATCAGCAACAAAAACGACCACAACCGCTTAGAGAAGGCAAGTCAGGCGCACAAAAGTAAACGCCAAAGACATCCCGGTACCTAGAAAACTATCCATTTGATTCGACAGGCTGGCCAACTAAATTTATATCTTTTGTTTTATCTTTGCTCTATGTCTTCGGGAGCTACATCGCGCTTCAGTGATCGGGTCGATAACTACGTCAAGTACCGGCCAGGCTATCCAAATGCCGTTCTGCGCTATCTGATGGAAGAATATGAATTGTTACCCAGCCATACCGTTGTAGACATCGGCTCGGGCACGGGCATTTCATCAGAACTATTCCTGAAGAACGGAAATCGCGTCGTGGGTATTGAACCCAATGCGCCAATGCGCGATCGATCAGCTATACTTTTGAAAGGATACAGCAATTTCGAAGCGATCGACGGAACAGCAGAAGATACCGGCCTTCCGGGTCTCTCGGCAGACTTCATCATTGCGGGCCAGGCATTTCATTGGTTCGACCGGGACCGCGCTAAGAAAGAGTTTCAGCGAATTCTGAAGAGCGAAGGCGTAACCGTATTGATGTGGAATGAGCGGTTGGTTGAGACGGAGTTTGCCAGACTGTACGACCAACTCATCGTTGATCATTCCATTGACTACGTAACCGTGGATCATCGCAATATCGAAGAAGACGCCATCGCTGAATTTTTCGCGCCTGATTCGTGTACGCTACAGGTCTTCGGGAATGAGCAGGTATTCGGTTATGACGGACTAAAAGGTCGGCTGACTTCGTCGTCGTATGTACCGAACGAAGGGCAGCCCGGCTACCGTTCGATGGTTGCCGACCTGCAAAATTTATTTAACCGTTTTAAGGAAAAGGAAACGGTGACCATTCACTATGCGACAAAGGTGTATGCCAGCCGGGCCGCGTCTCACCGGTAACGTTCGCCGAAGAGGCCAAACCTAACAACGCTGCAACGAGACCCAAAAAATGCCGGGGGCTTTCCTGGTTGAAACGACCGGGCCAAATGACGCGACGTTACAGCGTAAAATAGAAGGTTGCCCCTTCTTCTGGTTTGGCCTCCGCCCATATCTTCCCGTCGTGTTTCTCGATAATACGTTGAACAACAGAAAGTCCGATTCCAATCCCCTCAAAGTCTTTCACTCCATGGAGCCGCTGAAACATGGCAAACAGCTTATCTGAATAAGCCATGTCGAAGCCAGCGCCATTGTCGCGGACATAATATATCACGCCACGATCCGACAGTTCGTGCCCGATATTGATGATCGATACATCTTTCTTTCCTGTATACTTGATAGCGTTTGATATCAAATTAGCCCAGACCTGTCTGATGAGGACGTCGTCCGCCAGGGCATTCGGAAGCTCATTTATGGTTATCTCGAACTTACGACTGCCATCATGAGGTTTACATTCTTCCCAGACCTCTTCTGCCAGGGTATGCATGGAAACCGGCGACCGGGAAATTCTGCGCTGACCCAATTGTGAAAACTGCAGCAGACCATCAATCAACAGCTCCATCCGGCCCACATTCCGGATGATCCTGCTCGCTGTTCTTTCTTCCGATGGTCCAACTTTGTCGCCGAGACTTTCAAACAAAGCATCCGTGAAGTGCCGGATCGATCGCAATGGAGCACGCAGATCGTGCGATATCGAGTGCGAATAGGCCGCCAGTGATTCGTTGGCGGCTGATAGCTCGGCCGTGCGTTCATTTACCCGACGTTCCAGGTCGGTATACAGACTCACATTCTCGATTGTAACCGCGGTGATATCCGCCAAAGACTGTAGCAGGTCCATTTGTTCAGGCGTGGGTGTGCGAATGCTAGCCCAATAATTACCAATGGCACCGATGGGCTCCAGCGTCCTGATTGGCACCATCGCAAGACTCCTGACGAATGTAGGTCGATAGACATCATGAGGAATTCGGGAATCTGAGTAGATGTCCTCAATGGACACCGCGCGTTTGTTCTCAATCACCCAGCCGCTGATACAATCGACCAAAGGGAACCGATGTCCTTTCCACAAGGGACTAATCGCGTCCTCATCCATGTAGTAACATTGTTGACCTTCGCGCAACACAAACGTGGCACCGTCGGCACCGGTCAATGCCCTGGCAGCCTTTCGCACGATCATCGTGATCGCATCCATACTGCGCGCCAGCGACAACTCCTGGACTACCTGAACCAGGTGGCGCATGCCGCCATCGGCTGTCCTATCTTCATCTACTTGCTTTGTTGGAGACATGCGAAGTTCGTTTTGTCGAGACTCATTAAATCACCCCTACCCCCGGAGTTGGGGGGTATGACCTCAGCATCAACCCTAGGGTTACCGGTTGAATATGAAATATTTGCATCAGTCATGCCAGAACCTACCACAAACATACAATAACATCCAAAAAACACATTTATTGATTCGCGCTGAGGATATTTTTTGCTAATTTAACTCACACACCACTCTCATCTCTGAGAAGTCGTCGAAGTGTTGGCCGTCATGGAGAGCAACCGGAAACTGAAGATTCTACTACTGGAGGATAGCGATGACGACGCCCTGCTGATTGAACGAACATTGTTCAAAGATGGGTTGCCTCACCTTCTCAGGTGCGCCGAAACAAAACAAGAGTTTATGGATGCCATCCGTGAGTTTCGGCCCGATGTGGTGCTCTCCGATCACGGCCTACCCCAATTCAACTCGATGGAGGCGCTGGGCATTTCATTAAAAGAAATTCCCAAGGCACCCTTCATTTTGGTCACGGGTTCAGTATCAGATGAATTTGCTGTATCCTGTCTCCGCGCCGGCGCTGACGACTATATACTGAAGTCGAACCTGACCCGTCTTCCCAGCGCCATCCGGAATGCCGTGCGTAAGAAGACGCTCGATCGGTTGAAACGCGAGGCACGGACGGCCTTAAGGGCTCAAAACAACGAATTGCTAAAGGCGAATAAAGAACTCGATACGTTTGTATACAGCGTTTCTCACAACCTTCGCGGTCCATTGGCATCACTCATGGGTCTTCTGGCAATCGCGCGGGAAACTGATGCGGAACAAAAGTTCGGGGACATCCACGACATGATGGGCACCACCATGCTCAAGCTGGATGAAACCCTCAAAGAGATCGTTGACTATTCAAGGAATGCGCGTGGTGAGTTGCAACTCGGAGTAGTGGACTGGCACACGCTCACCGAGGGCGTTTTCCACCGGCTTGAGTACTTGTTCAAAAAGAAAGAGATCGTCAGGTTAGTGGAGCTGAAATGCGATGTTCCCGTGATATCCGACAGTGATCGCATTGCTGTCGTGCTCACGAACCTCGTTGCCAACGCTGCCATCTTCTCGTCCTCTCATCGAAAGCCGTGCGTCTCCATCGAAATACAAACGCATCCGGACCACACCCAGATTACCGTTACAGACAACGGCATCGGCATACGCAGCGAAGTACTTCCCAAAATATGGAATATGTTTTACCGGGGAAATGAGGCCAGTCAGGGTGCAGGCTTGGGGTTATACGTCGTACGGGAAACGATCGGGCGACTACACGGCACCGTATCCCTTACCTCGGAGGTCGATCAGGGCACTACTATTCGCATTGAGCTTCCAAATCTTGCCGGCTGAACGTCGTCGAACATGGGCAAAAGATATTATCACACGGATCTCCTCATAATAAGGTGGAACGGGTTCTTGATCTTGTCACGCGAGTAAGAACGCACCATCTCGGCCATCGTTCTGCCCATCTGCTGGAAGTCGGTACTTAGCACCGATATTCCACCCGCCAGTATCTCTTTGAAAGGACTATCGTTGTAGGCGATGATACCGAGGCTTTTCCCAAGCTTAAGATTTTTTGCAGCCGCCTTCTTGATGATTTCAACCAGATCGGCCTCTTCAATAACAATGTAGAGCTCGGCCGGCCTCACGAGCTGGTCGCATGCGCATAGTGCTGATTCCACAAACACCGGCACGCCGTCTTTGATTCCCGTATTGATGAAAGGCAGATCCCGGGTGCTGTCAACGCCAGCCCTACCCGCAACTGCGAGAAATACATCCAGGAGTCCGTCCTGGTTAATGTCGATGACCGACACACCGGTAACCCAACGATCAGTTGCTACGCGTGACGCATTCGTGACGTCCTTGAATTTCAGTTTACCTTCATTCAGGTAAAGCCGTGACGAAACCTGGTTGCCTCCAAAAAACAGGTCCTCCAGGCCGTCGTTGTTAAAATCGCCGACGCCCACGCCGCTGCCGTTGTAAATGTATTCGTAGTGTCATGTTGTGTACGGCTCAGCATTTACCACAAGGATCAAAATTACGGCCAGCGATCCCGCCTCTTTGGATGCGCGAGATAAGGAAGAAAAGTCGCTGAAATCGGGCTGTCATCATTACAAAAGGACATTTCTGAGGCGATTATCAACCTCGGTGCCATGCTGTGAAACCCTCGATTCACAGTTAATCACGGTATTTAACTTCTATTTAAAGGAAGTTGCGTGTATCTATACCGCGATTCTACGATCAATCATTTTGAAGAATAAGTCAGGCCGGGCTATCCCCACAGGTTCGCTGACGACCTTTAGCTCGATCATCCTGGAACGCAAGACAGCCACGTACTGCCCGTGAATATTACGATGAAATCAATCCCTCTGAAAAACATAATATGAAAATAGCTTCTATCGGACGTCGTAGCCTATTAGTGATGACCGCTTTTTGGCAATTGACATTCATGACACCATCACTGGCACAGGAAAAGGGCACACCGGAAGTACTCCCGCGCCCTGACTTCCATTTTCCGGGCAATGTTGGTCGCACGTACAAGGACTCGGATGCGCCGCAGTTTCCGCAGCCCGTGGCGGCACCCAAAGGAGCACCCAACGTGGTCCTCATCCTCATCGATGATGCCGGGTTCGGTCAATTCGGTACGTTCGGAGGTGCTGTGCCTTCTCCGACTATGGATAGGCTGGCGGCCGAAGGCATCCGGTACAATCGCTTCCACACCACAGCGCTTTGTTCGCCGACTCGCGCTGCTTTGATCACAGGACGCAATCATCACTCAACTTCATTTGCCGGTATTACCGAGTTGGCCACGGGCTATGATGGCTATACCTGCATCATGCCCAGAAATTGTGGCACCGTTGGCGAAGTGCTTCGTCAGAATGGATACATGACGGCGTGGATTGGTAAAAATCACAATACACCCACCTGGGAATTGAGCCAGGCAGGTCCTTTCGACCGGTGGCCCAATGGCCTCGGGTTCGATTATTTCTATGGCTTCAATGCCGGTGATATGAATCACTGGAATCCCGTTCTTTACGAGAACCACAACCTGGTACCGGCATGGTGGCTGGGACGCATACCGCGAAGAAACTTTCGCGCGACAAAAAAAACTTGGCGTGATTCCGGCCGATGCCAAACTTACGGCGCGTCCTGACGGGCTGCCTGCATGGGAGTCGCTTAACGCTGACCAAAAGCGACTGTATGCGCGCATGATGGAAGTGTTCGCAGCCTACGGTGCACATTGTGATCATGAGATGGGAAGAATTATCGAAGCCGTGAAGCAACTGCCGGACGCCGACAATACGATGATCATCTATATCGCCGGCGACAATGGTTCCAGTGCGGAAGGTGGTATCGAAGGCTCGCTGAATGAGAACTTGTTCTTCAATGGGTTTCCCGAAAAGTGGCAGGACAACCTGAAAGTTATCGATGAGCTGGGAGGTCCTAAACATTTCAATCACTTTACCAGCGCCTGGGCACACGCTATGAATACTCCCTTCCAGTGGACCAAGCAGGTGGCCAGTCACTTCGGCGGCACGCGAAATCCGATGATCATTTCCTGGCCCGCTAAGATCCAGGAAAAGGGCGGATTGCGTAGCCAGTTCGTCCACACCATTGATGTTGTCCCTACGATCTACGAGGCCTGCGGTATCACGGCGCCCAGTGTCCTGAACGGCATCACGCAGAAGCCCGTCGAAGGCTACAGTTTCCTGGCAACGCTGTCTGATCCAAAAATCGTTGTGCGCAAAACGCAGTACTTTGAATTGGGTGTTAACCGCGGGATCTATGACAACGGTTGGATGGCGTCTGCGGTATCTTTCGCTCCCTGGGATCCCAATCGCGGCGACTTCGATCCCGACAAGCAGAAATGGGAGTTGTACAACATAGATGAAGATTTTT
>Ga0193752_1000323_pt1 | contig 49506 bp, 26 predicted proteins | sample H1c1metaG_FD_144924 | JGI IMG/M metagenome (GOLD analysis project Ga0193752, IMG submission 144924) | Soil microbial communities from a riparian zone of the East river system, Colorado, United States - H1c1 | ecosystem: Environmental > Terrestrial > Soil > Riparian zone | place: USA: East River...
CTCAACAAAAGACTGTGTGCGTACACGAGGTCCGGTTGAAAACGATTGAGTGCATCACCGAGTCTTTTGTTGAGCAGTTTGCGCAATTGTTCGTCTGTTGCAAACTGTGCCACCATGCCCGCATACCAGCGGATATTATCCTTAAGGCCAAATGCGCGGCTGCGGTCATCAAACGCGCTACGGATCCAGCTCGCGATCAGTTCCCGGAACATTTTTCCATAGGAAACACTTCCGGTTTCTTTTTCGCGAAGCGCGAAGAGGTCGTCGATCTTCAGAAATTCGAAAGTCACGTTATTGGAATCGAGCCCGGAGCTTTCGAAGATTTTCTTTTTCCAATCTTCGCTCCATTGGTCAATGGTGGCGTCTTTACCGCCGATACCGTGAATGCAGAGGATTTTTGTCATCGCTTTTTGTATTTTTTATTTTCGATTTTCCGCAGGACACGATGTGCAATTCAACGGGGCCGGAAAATCGGAAATCGTTAATCAAATTTCAAAAACTCCTTGCTCACCCATTTCTCCTCAACCCCTACCTGGCACCACCCATTTTGCTCAGCGAAAATGAAAAGCTCTGTACCTTTTGCGAAAGAACCTTTCTTCGCGAAATTGGTTCCGGGCCCGATCCGCATATTGAGAATGTCTGTTTTCACCGTTGCGCGTTTTACCTCACTGGTGTATTTTGCATTGACCCAGTGATTCATGGCTGCCGAAATTTTCAGCCACCCGTCTTTTTCTTTGTACACGCGCAGCACGGAGCCTAATGTTGCCGGCTCGCGGTCTGTCACCTTATCGAAAGATGTACCGGCGCCTTTGCGCACATTCAGCGAATCTGTTGTTACCGCTGCGTAACGCAAAACCGGTGGAGGAGAATCAGGAACGTTGATGTTGCCGCCGTTTGATTTCAACGCCGATTTTACCAGCGGCAAAAACGTAGTGTCGCAATCGTCAACCGTATTGCCACCGAAGAATGCCGTACCCGGACATGTTTTGGTAGAGCCCGTTCCATTGGTGCGTTTACCTGTTCCCAAATCAAACCAGTGGTGATACACGATGTGATTTGAGTCAACCGGGATGTTGAACTTTTTACACAATGCCGCCGTCATACGTACCATGGTTTCTGCGTGTGCTTTGTTCATCGTGTCTTTTCCTTTGTCGAAATTCCCGAAATGCTCGATGCAGATGGCGTGCGTGTTGAAGCCTTTGATTCCCGACGGAGTCATTTCCATACTTCTGCCGGTTAAAATAGTTCCATCGGGAAATGTGGTGAATTGCTGTGCAATATCGCTCCAGCCATTGTTCACTACGTGAAATGTTTTCATCGACTGCTGTCGTTCGAAATGATTGGAGCCGGTGAAGTGCGAATAATCCGGAATTGCCGTATGGTGCTGTTGCACGTACAGAATTGTTCGGGCTACGCTGAGGCCATTCAGCCATTTTTCAAATTCATCGATCGTAAATTGAGTGAATCCGTATTTCGTGGTCATAGACGAAGAGGTAAGAGTGGTTAGCGAATGAAAATCTTAACTCTCTATATTACCAATTTTCAATGGAAAATCCCGGCCCCACAGGGAGGAAGCCCAATTTCATCCTGTAACTTTTGCACCATTTTTACACGATCAATGATTTGAAAATCAATAAGCTGGATGATCGATTGTGAGTAAAACACGGGATATTTAACAGCGAAATTGTCCGCAGATCATGATGTTAATGGACGGTATATTAGACGAAGATATGGTTCGACTGACCAGAATATGAATTCAATTTTTTTCTCATGAAATCACTCGCCGCATTTCGTTTGATGCTTACTGATGTCAAGGAGCGCTACTCGTTGATGACATTAACGGTTATTGGTCTGACCGCGGGCATTTTTGTTTACTTCTTTTATTTTCTCGCTGTTCGCGCGAATGAGTTGGATCAGCGTCAGTATCGCGTACTGAACAGGATAGAGAACAGGATTGAAGCAAACCTGGCTGGTTATATAAATCTCGCCAAGGAGCAGGGTTTGGCAGCGGAAACCGAGGTTGTGCGTAAAATTATTGAAGATGATAAAAAGCCGGCTGTCATTCTTGAGAAAGTCAAGACAGAGCGCGATTACCTAAGCAACAAATTGCGCGATGTTGCATTTCTGAAAAATAAAAAAATTGCCCACGGCCAGTTGGTACTGAAAGACGCAGAGGTAAGCAAGAGTGAGCAAATACGCGAAGGCGATTCCCTTATAGTTACTGCAAAACACGATACGCTGCACGATTCATTATTGGTGATGACAACGCAAATGCCTTTTAATGTAAGCGGACTGATCGAAGGATTGAATGGAATTAAGCCCGAAGAAAAGGACAGCATCAGGAAATTTATTTCGAGCAATAAAGCGAGCATAAACTTTAAGATTTCGGTTGGAGCTTTAGTACGCCCGCTTTTGCGCTACGATATGTTCGACCAGTTTTTAGTGGTGAAAGACGAAAAGATCATTTATGAAACATTCTCAACCGGGCTGAAAAAATTTGCTGTCGATACCATTGATGGTGAAGATAATTCCTTCAAAGCCGGTACAAGCGCCGTTCGCAGGATCCATATCAACGGAGAACACTTCCGTGTATACCAGGTTGGCTTTGTTATGGGTGAGGAGCGCGGCTGGACGATCGTTGGACTTAAATCTGCCGACAAGTTCGCTGCAGAAAAACGGACGATACCCCGGGTTTACCTGTTCACATTGTTTATCGCTATTGTGTTTGTGATCCTGGCCATCCCGTTCATCAAGTCCATGCTGATGAGCAGAACAGAACGGTTGGGAACGGCTGATGCTATTTTCTCTACGGTTTCGCTGGGTATTGCTACATCCGTTGTTTGCATTTTGCTGTTGGATGGTTATATGCAGCAAGGTCTCGACAGGCCGCAACGGGAAAAGCAACTGGATGACTTATCCGTAGTGATTGAGAAAAACATCCGGACAGAAGTAAATGAAATCACCAAGGAGTTAACAAGCTATGTGGATGCTGCTGGATGGATGGACGACAGTAAATACAAGCCGGCTGCCTACCCGGTGTTCAATGATCTTTACGTAGTTGACTCAACAGGAATCACAGTTGGATTTTATAAAAACAAGGACGTAAGGTTTGACGTCACGCCCAGGAATTATTTCAGGAAAATAGTTGCCGGCCAATCCATGAAAATGGATAGCGTTGCCTCTCCATTTTTTCTCGACGCTATTGTGTCGTGGCGGGAACAGGAATTCAGAGGTGTGGTTTCCATTCCGGGTCCGGGTTTAAACCAGTACAATCAACGCAACTGGCAAGAAGACACAGCTGCGCATGATTCGGCGCGTTCCGGGATCTGGGTGGCGGCTTTAACAACACGATTGCGATCTGTATCCACGCCGGTACTTGTTCCCGGTGTGGGGTTTGCCATTTTCGATGAGGAGGGAAATGTTTTGTTTCACTCCGACAGTACACGTTCTCTGAATGAGAACATTATCGAGGAATGCGTGAACAGCCCGGAGCTCAGGGCAGCAATCACAGGCAGGGCAAGCGCTGTACTGGAAGAAGATTACGGCGGAATCCGCTGTCATATGTACGTGCGCCCAATGAATAACCTGCCTTATTTCATCGTTACATTTTCAAAAGCTTCTCCTGTGGATGCCATGCATGGACAGGTATTCGGACTGGCATTTGCCATGCAACTGCTGTTGTTCCTCGTTTACGGTGTTATTGTTTTCGTGGGCTTTATTGCCAAACACCGAAGATCGAGACTTCAGATTCCAGGTTTCGGACTTTCTGCATTTACACCGGTGGAATCAGGTGTCTCGCGTTACATGCGCGCACTGACGTTCAATTTTATTCATGGGGTCATTCTCATGATTACCGCATGGCTTTTGGAAGAATCTTTTTCGATCATCTTTTTGTTCTTCATTTCGGTGCCACTTACCGTCTTCTGTAATCTTGTGTTGTTGTCGAGGGAAAGTGCAGGGAAATTTCTGAAAGGTCAACTCACCGGACGTGTGTGGAAGATTTACTTGGGTATTGTCGTTGCGGCGAACTGTGTAGGTTATGTGCTTGTTGATGTCTGGATATGGACGTTCTTGTCACAGCTCCTGACACTTTGCGTGGCTGGTTTTCTTGCGCGGGATTCGGTTTTTGATGGACGGAACAGGATGCGGATCCATTTCGCACGGCGGTATAAAACTGCTTTTGCAATGGTCATGTTTATGCTGGTGCTGATCACCTGTGTGCTTCCGGTACTGTACTTTACCGTGATTGGTTATAACAAGGAGAAGGAGATCGAAGTGAAGACTGCGCAGCTACACGTCCTCGACCGGTTGGTAGCGCGCAATGAACAGAACAGCGCGCAGGAAGACCGGTTCATGCACCTCGCCCATTACTACAAGCCATTCTTCGCGATGGAGGTAAAGGATACGCTGTGTATGCGGTATGGTGAAGAAATTCCAAACCATTCTTATCTCTTTGATGCATTCTCAGCAAAGATCCGTGAGCACGTGCAGGACTATGGCGCAGAATTCAATAAGCTTCGTATGGGTTCGCATGATGGTATGTGGCGGTGGAATTATACTCAGGCGGGATACCTGGCGCTGAATTATTCTCCGGATCAGAATAGCATTGCTCAAAAGGATCTGCACGTTGTTTCAAAGGTTGCATTTTTTAATGTTCCGTATTTCGGAAAAAACAAGGATTTGTCAGCCGGTATTTTCTGGACGCTCTCCGTGTTGCTTGTTCTCGCGTTGTATTTTATCCTTGATTTCTTTGTGCACCGGATATTTGCGAACGAGAGATATTCGCGTGTGCGGGCGTTGAGTTTTGATCAGCGCTTCTTCGCGAATCAGAAACCCGATTACAAAGTATTCGTTACAGGATTGCCTGGCGCCGGAAAGTCGGTGTATTTCCGCCAGCTCTTCGAGACTAAGAATTCAGCACACGTAGTTGATTTCCTGGAAGAACCTGTGAAACGTGCAACCATGCTTGCCGAAGCTTTGATAACGCCGAAGCCGATTATTGTGCTGGATCATTTTGAACATAACGTCACCAACCGCGACGAGACGAAAATAAAGCTGGAGTTCATCGAAAAACTGGTTGCACAAAGGAGTAAACGGCTCATCATTGTTTCGTCTGTTCAGCCGGCCACATTTCTTACCATGTTGCGTCCGGATGCTGAGGCAGGTGCCGCAAATGCTGATCAATTTCCCGGGTATGAACGGTGGAGCCGGGTGCTAGCCGCGTTTTATAATTTTCGTTTTCCACTGCAGGGCTATGGACTACAAAAAGGTACGTTGCTCAGGGCATTTATGACCACGTTGGAGCCCGGAACTAAACCGGCGATCCCTTCTTATCTTATTCAACTGGTGGAACAGGAATGTGAACACGGATTGTTTCTTCACAATATCGGTATGGAGATGCTCACGGAGCTGCATACACGTCCTGCGATACATGTCAATATGCAGGACGAAGAAATATGTAAGGAACGTGAGGACATGATCCTGCGCATTCAGAAACTGGCAGACAATTATTACCGTTCGGTGTGGAATCATCTCAACGCCGAAGAACAATTTGTTTTGTATGACCTCGCCCAGGATGGACTCGTGAATTCCAAAAACCTGGACATTGTTGCGATACTGATCGACAAAGGACTGCTGATTGATTCCACGAAATTGCATATCATGAACCGCAACTTCCGGAATTTCGTACTGAGTATTGTTGATCCTGCCGATCTGGGAAAACTCGAGAAATCGTTGAACACAACCGGTAACTGGAGCCGCTTCAAACTGCCACTGTTCTTCGTGGTATTTACGTTGCTTCTTTTTGTATTGAAAAGCGACAGCAGCCCGTTGTTCAGCAGCATTACCGGTTTCACGGCTATTATACCAATAGCGGTTGCAATCCTGAGTTTGTTCAGCCAGGTGAAGAAGAAGGAATAAGCGTCAGTATCAGTGTCAGCGTCAGTCAGGGTGCGAACACTGATTTTCATTTGAATGAATCCTGATCGGTAGTTCCAATGTCTCTACGCTTACTGACACTGACACTGCTTTACCTGTCTTTCGCGTGCTGATCGACCACTTCAATGATGGCGTGTACGATAGCAATACTCTGATCGATCTTCTGCAGCGCGTCGACTTTCAGCAGCGTTTCTTCCGGGCCTTCGGGCGTTGCGCTTTCAACTACGCGGCGGGTTTTACCGAGTTCCGTAATGTTGTTGCGAAGATGTTCATGCATCATGGCAACAGAAATTTCATGTTGGGTCATAAATGAGGGAATGGGGGAAAATCAAATGTAATAAAAGGAAATGTAATTTCATGTCTGACGTAGTAATTTATAGCAACTTATGGTCGATGCGCATACTGTAGTAGCGTCTCATTTGATTATTAAATAAATTGATCCAAAATGGAACTCAATATTTTTGGACGCAGATTGCGAGATAAAACAAACATCATTGCGAGGACCAAAACGATCCCGTTCATTTGGGAATTGGTATTGCTTTGCTCCTTGCAATATCCCAACCTGTTTTAATCTGCGTAATCTGTGTCACAATTTAAAACGACGCATTGCCTGATTCCATTCCGATTCTCAGTAACCTTGCGGGTTAGACCAATAGTTAATTGTACTTCCGTCGCCCCTGACCAGGTTCCTGGTGTAGTAGAGATAATTCCTCTGCTGCCTGATCATGATTGCCGACACTTTCTCTTTGAGATAACCTTCTGCATCCCATGCGTCCGAAAACATCATATTCGCATCGACGTACCTGTAGTTATCGACGTAAATTCTCATTTGATATTCATTGCACGGAAAAACCGATCCGTAACGTAATCCGCAAATGCCTTCGATGACCGGGGAGGGTGGATCGGGCGAAAGATTCTTTGCATGCAGTGAATCGTACACTTGCTGCACGGTGCAACCCACGAGCCGCCTGATGAATGCCGTATCACGGACCACAGCGAGTTCCGGAGCCAGCTTGCGCGGAAGCCTTGGACGAAGCGGAATCGAACACGTGGGCTCTCCGTTGAAATACACGGCATCGAAATATATTCTCTGGTCTTTCATGCTCCAGGAGATTTGTGAGTCGAGCGTGATGTCGCACGTGGAATATTTATATTCCGTGATCATGGCGGTTCCATCATCGAACACCATCACTTCGGCGTTTTCGAGGTACGGACAAAGGTACCAGCCGTTTGCATAGCAATCGTCATCATCAGCGAAGTAATCCGCTATGGTTTCCGGTGTGGGTTCGTAACGGAGCTTTGTGGTGTCGGTGTTCTGTTCGAGGACTGTCCACGAGTAATACCCGGACGGACAGTTTTCGTCCTCGACACAGGAGGTCAGCGCGAAACACGCGAAAATGGCAGGAAATACGTAATTGACCAGTTTACGGAATTTCATCTGGAGGTATAATGCAGATGAGTGGATAAAGTGACATGCGAATTGAGTGCAATTCAGGCGTTGAGGGCTTTCCGCTTCCCGAGTGCCTGTCCTGAGTTTGTCGAAGCCGGGGCTAAAAAAATTTCTGAGGTTCTTTAAACCAACAAAAGAAAAAACCGGAAGTTTTCCTCCGGTCTCAACATGCTCGTGCAATTGTTAATAAACAACGAGTGTTGTTCAAAAATTATAATTTGCCGAAATTCAAAACGGTGCAAATTTTCAACTTGACGCGTCGAATACACACTTCGTACCTTTATACCAAAACGTCGGGTTAGCACCCGACGCTAGCAATCCTCCCAGATTATTTTTCAGGATCAAAAAATGGATGATAGAATGTTTTGAAGTATATCTGTTCGTATTCATTGGTGGGCATAAATATTAGATCGGCACAATTATCGTTGTTGCCGATTTTAACTGTATTCTGGCCAGTGTTCAGCATGTAAAAGTTTGCTCCTCTTCTTATCGCCATAGTTAAAACAAAATCATGATTAAGATATTCTGGGGAAATTCTCATCTTGAAAATTTCCTTCGAGAAGGGACTTTTGCAAAACAACTCTTCCTTCTTAAATAAATAGATGGTATCCTTTGCATCTAAATTGAATGGATTATTCATGATTCGCAAGTGAACAATACGGGATCCGGTGGTGTCGTCCTTAGCAGGTGAAAAATTAGACAGGAAATCTGTCTCCGTTGTCATACTATTGGATATACTATAACCATTTAGAAGCATTGTATCATCGGTTGTTGATTTCACATTATCCACGTTTTCCAACCCGGTTTGCGGGTCGCTACAACTGCCTATTATTAAAAATGTGATTAGCGCGAGTGCAAATTTCATGCGATTGTTTTTATGGTTGTTTTACTTCCGTTCCAGTCTTATCATATACTTTCTTTTCGGACGCTCCACCACCAAATGGATCCGATTTACTTCCGCCTATAGGGCCATTTGTTGCGGGACCAATTCCATTCGGATGTGGGTTTCCTTTTCCCTTACCGTAAATTTCAGAATAGTCAACTCGTCCGAACCATCCACGTGTCTCCACTCCGAGTTTCTTGGCCGTGTATTGAGCGAGGTTCGTTGTGCCATTGGCAGCCTGATTACCTGGTTCAGGAGGCGTAGCCGCATTACATATTCCTGTGTAGTTTATCACAGCTCCAGTGGCAAAAGCTCCTTTGTTTAACTTATCAACATCTTCCTTACCCCATGCCCACTTTTCATGAACCGGTCGATCTTTGTCACCATTAGGTCCATCCATTTGTTCTCCCTGCCCATTATTGCATTTATCGCAATGAGCCGGTTCAAAACTTCCCGTGGAGGGGCCCTGACTTGAAAACTCTGGTCGATAACCGTGACCATAAAATGATAATTCAGATACCTGATCATCTTTTCTAGCCTGCGACAATTCAGTTCCCTCCTTAGTTTTTGAATTTACATAATTAGTTATTTGGTCCCCACTACTAACATACACAACAGTAACTGGACCCTTATATGCAGCATCTACCGTTTTAACGTATTTATCGATATTATCTTTGTCCGCCTGTGTAAGATATATATCCGTTATTAGCAAAGTTATTGGTTCGGTTCCATCTTTGTTGGTGGTCAACGTTTTAAGTCTTAACAGGGCGGTGTTGACAAATTTGTATTTATCCTTTCCTTCCTTATCCCCACCACCAATAACGATTATTTTTTCTTCCCCATTGGGGTCAACAAATACCATTGGGCTATTGCCAACGTATGAATAAGGACTTTCGTATTGACACTTTGCGGCTTTTGCATCGATAACGAACCATCGTCCCAATCTCGTGTCCAAAATTCGCGAATCGTAGTTATAGCTATTTCCTTCTCCAACTAGATCATCTTCACGCTCCTTCCCGTTGTACCCATATCGGTAAACTTTTAACGAAAAATTTCGCTCCTGCATTGTGACCCCAAACGCATAGTAGTCCGTAGCCGTAACTATATCCGCGTGATAGTTTTCGATTATGCTATCTCCAGGACTGCTCCAATCCTTACCAACGGCAAGGTCGGTTACCACGCAGATTACGTTTCCTAAATGATTGGACAGCTCGTACTGACGGAATTCTACATTATGCGAGAGATACGTGGTGTCCATACTTGAGCCGATCATTTCGATCGTGTCGGTATAAAGACCCAAACGGGATTGTCCGTATATAGCTCTTTCCTTCAGTGTGTAGTTCATTACGGATGAGACTACTTCCTGGTCATAGGTTGCCATGATAAGACCTTGAGGACTCCGCACATAATAAGTGCTTTTTTCCCAGTTCCAACTGTCATCATATACATGCTTGGCGACGCGCTGCCCCATAGCGTCATAATCAAATTTTAGATTTTTCTTAGAGCTTCCTGGTGTCCGTTGTACGGTCTTTAATTTGCCAGTCACGATCCACTTCAGAGTGTCGATTTCTTCAAGGGAATCGCGCACAAGACGACCTTCTTTATCGTATTCGTAATTGTTAGCTGTGTTGATCGAAGACAAGGCTGAATTGAAACTTCCCTGGTCATCAATATCACCTGCATAACTGCCGGAACCGATATTGTCGTTTACGTGGTACAAGCGATTCTGAATCACATCCCCCGCTCCGTTCTTCGCGTAGTTATATGTCAGGTCTTCGATTTGCCCGCCCGCTTGATCCATCCTGGCCTGTGATAGAATATTTCCATTCGCATCGTAGGTAAAGGAGTTGAAATATTTGAAGTTGCTATGCGTTCCGGTGAATCCCCAGACGTTATTCACCTTGCTCACATTCGTCCAGGCTCGCGCATACAATAGCCTATGCAACTGGTCGTAATTATAGGCTACACCTTGTGGCAGCGCCGTTCCATTCGTATCCGTGATGGATGTGACCATCGCTGAAATGTTTCCGTTGAACAAATCTTGACGGTCACCACTAAAATCACTGCCACCTTGCTCGGCTTCCCAACGTTTCTTTACGTTGTTCCATTTGGATGTATCAATCGGTGCATAATCTCCTTCATAGTAGGTTAACGAATAGCTGAACGCATCCTTTGCAAAAAGCGCATTGACATTGCCAGTCAAGGTATCCGCATCATGTCCCATATCACGTGTTGTATCCAGCCAGTTACTGTTCACGCCTTTGATCCAACCCTGAAGTGTATATGCATAATCTACGCCCTGAACCGAATTCTCGCCCAATTCCATTCTCGCCAACGGTCCGTGCAGATAGTATATATACTTCGCGTCCTGGTCCCAGACGACATTATCCGTACTTGTCTCAACAGTCTGAAGCCGATTGTCCCCATCGTACTCATACCGATGGAGCATCATATCTGCACTGTCACGTTCAAATGCTACTTCATTCATTTTAGCACTGACCTGATCATACTCGTAATCCAATCGTTTATAGCGCTGAGAGGATATAGCTCCACCAGGCGCATACCGCTGTGGATTATCTTGCAATAGTGTATTTACGCCACCGTGAATGTCGTAGCTATAATGCGTCGCGTGGTTATAAATTGAATCCTCTGCATTGAGCGTGTCGGAATAGGTGACATGAACCATGCGCTTGCGAAGATTGATCTGGTCAAAATTTATCGGAAAATGGGACGCAATATCAGGATTGATTGTATCGTAATATGTTCTTGTTACTTCAATGCGTAAACCGCTTGTTTCTGTCAACCAATCCGAGAGTGTATCATTATCAATTATTTTTGGATTGAAATGATTTGCAATATATGTTCCAAATATACTCGCCATTTGTAGGTCTGTCGGATCATTCTCGTATTTCTCCCCTGCTTCGTTGACTCGACCAAGAGCATCATATTTGACATAGCTATACCGCTTGATGTTTTCCGCATATTGTCGTGAATTCTGACAAAGCACAATCCTTCCCAGCTTATCATACCAGAAATACGTTGAGAAAATATCACTCTCGTCACGCAGCAATCGTGCGTAACCCGGTTGTACGGTTGGCGTCGACGTATTGTCGTACGTTCCACCCACAAATCCATTGTACCGGGTAGCAAACGCAATACTTGAGGTTCCGATTTTTGATGAATCCGTTTGTCCAAGCAATTCGTCATCGCTGCGTTTGAGTACCCAGTTGCCCGCAGTAAACAATCCGGTTCCTGTGCTCCACGCAAACGCATCCGTTTTCAGAATTACACCCTTGTTTCCAACGAGGTATCCGTTGATGTCATCGTGGAAATAGAAATCAGTAAACGTTACGCCGGTCAAACCGCCAGGTAATGTGCATGCCGTTGTGGTGAATGAACTTCCGTTCCAATAGCGGAGCGAAGTGTTTGTTCCTGCAGCGAAATACGAAAACTGGCTGTTGCGGTAGAATGCTTTTACTGCGCGGAAAGAAACTCCGCTAACCACTGTACCGTTTACACTCCAACTTACTCCATAGTCTGTTGAATGTGCAGTCACGCTATTGCCACCGCCGCCGCCAGCAATTACTCCGTAACCGTTCGAGGTGAAATCAACTGCAGCAAGAATTGTTCCCGCAACAAAACTGGCCGCATCCTGTGTTGCTACGCCGGCTGAAACTCTTCCAAGATAGCGTGCGGTGCCTCCAATAGTTGCTGTACCGTTTGCATGGTTGAACGCGCAGTTCAGGTTCGGAAGACCTGCTCCCATGACTGTAAGACTGGAAGGTATAGCTACATTCCAGGTGTTACCACCATCGTTGGTGTAGCGGATTGTAAAGCGATCGCCAACGGCATAACCGTTCGAAGCGTCTGTAAAGTGCATGCCTTTCAATGCAGGCGTATACACGCGTGTGTTGGCCATCGATGTTTGACCAAAGCACCAGCGCACATGTGCGTGAGCACCCACAGCAATCGCAGTAGTACCGCTGCCAGAGACAAACGCAACGCCATTGAGATCACCCGCTGTTGAAACGGTTGATACATTGATCACCGGTGTTCCCACTGTGATGTTATTGCACACAAGTAGTTTTCCATCTTCGCCGGCCATGTATACCGCATTGCCGCTACGCGTGATATCGAAAAGTGCTTCAGTAACACCTGTGGAAATTGCGGTAGTGGTGAACGATGTGGAACCTACAGAGTAGGAGATCAGCGTACCGTTTTCACCGCAGGCCAAACCGGTTGTCGTGGTATTGTAATGCTGTGCATATAAATCTTCTGCCGTTGATGTTTTGAATATTTTCCATACACCGGCGCTGGCCTGCTGCACCACGTTTCCATCATTACCTGCCGCATATACTTTTCCTCCGCTTCCGGAAAATTCCACGTTGTTGAGCGTGACGTTGGTGATATTGTCGCTCACGTCGGTAAACGTAACTGCTGGCGAAACAATATTGAAAGCAGATTTCTCCAGTGCTCCGCGTGTACCACCTAACATGGCCGTACTGTTTGCAACGCTCATGGTGGTGATCACCGAGTAAGTACCCACAGTTGCAGTAATAGCCGTAGCCGTTGTGGTTGCTGCGCCCGAACTGAGCACGATCTTGTACAGCTTCATGTCTGTATTGTTGAACGTAACAAGGTCGGTTGCTGTTCCTGCAGGCTGAACGTCAGCAAAATTGTTGCTGGCCGGAGTAGGTGATGAGAATATGGCAACCGCGTGTGAGCTGCTGTTCGCCGCTTTATACACGCTGTACAATTTTCCATTGGTATTCAGCAACGTTCCGCTGATGCAAGGATCAGTTCCGGAGGTCATGGCAAGCGCAGAAAAACGAACAAAGTTCTCGTCGCCTCCGCTTATACCCGTAGCAATGTTGGTCCAGATAATGAAGCTTGCCGTTCCATCAGTGGTGACATACATCGTACTACTGTTGCCCGCCACGTAAATCCACAATGCGCCCGCGGTGGTTGTGGTTGCCCATGCGGTATTCAGATCAGTTGAAACCGCCGGACCATTCAGCGGAATCATTCCGAAGTTGCCCGACTGGATAATCACGCGACTCACTAAGCTCGCTTGTCCTACCGCAACAATTTTAGCTGTTGACCCGGAGTTTTCGTATCCGTAGAGTGCGTTGTAATCATCTCCGGGATCAGAAAGCAAAGTCCATGTGATTCCGGCGTCAATGGTTTTCCATATCTGTCCTTCACCACCGGATGTTTCAATGATCGCGATACCTTCATCCTGCGTGCGGAAATAGACATCAATGAACTGACCGGTCGTTCCGGTTGGAACAACCTGCCAGTCGGTGCCGTCGTTCTCTGTTCGGAGAAGTATGCCATCCTGTCCGCAGGCGTATGCTTCTGATGTTGCATAGTAACTCACCTTCTTAATATCAGCAGTAGTCGTAATTGATGTCTGCTGCGTCCACGAAGTGAGGTTACTGCTTTTGAAAATGAACCCCTGTGAAGGTTGACCTATAACAGCGCGCGTTACCGTGATGTAGTAATCCGACCCGTCGTACGTCACCGAAGTAATGTCGTCTGTTGCGAGCAACGTATTACCACCGGAAGTCATATCCTGCATGGTGAACGATGTCCCTCCGTTGGTGGTGTAAATGAGCAGGGCATTTTCTCCCACCATTACACCGTTGGTGGTGCTTGTGAAATACACGTCATTGAAATTATTCAGTGTGTTACTCGCGCCAACCTGTGTCACGCCCCAGGTGTTAAGCATGTCCCACGTGTTGCCGCCATCGGCTGTTTTTAATGCAGTTCCTTGATCGCCTACCGCGTAACCAATGGAAGAACTTGCCCAGAAAAGTTTGTTGATGTCGGCACCCACTTCTCCACCGAAACGTGTCCACGTAGCTCCGCCATCGTCGGTCACATACACCATGCCGCGTAATAATCCACCTCCCATGTTGATCGCTCCGGAACAATACCCGCGTGAAGCGCTGACGAACTGTGTCTGCGTAATCTGGAACCGGCTGTCGAGTCCATTCGGCAGTGTCGTTTCCCAGATATCCATGTTATCCTGGTCAGGCATACTTTGGCGCACCAGCTGGTTCAGTGAATTGTATTCGTAACGCGTTGCCATCCGGTGTTGTGTAAACACCGTTTGCGTTCCGTTCAGGCGATCGTTTTTGATCGCCACTTCTTCGGCATCACCAGGCTCGTCGATATCGAGAAGCTCAACTCCTTCCGGTGGAACTGTTTTGATGAGGTTACCCGCCTGGTCGTAGTAATACAACGTATAGTGGTATTCCTTGTCCTGGTAACGCGCTGTGAAATCTTCTGTTGCACCCATGCAATGCGCACGGTAGCGATCGGCGATCACTGTAGTAAGACTGTCCACATAATTGTCGTACGCCAGCTGCGCATTGGCCATTGCGTTGTTGATCATGTTCTGTGCGCACGGATTGTTGTACGGCACAATGGGAGAAATGAATGTATCCAGCGGAATATTCGGACGACACGGCGGTAAAAGTTTTGCAATGCATGCATCTTTGAAATGCAGTTTTGCCCACGCGAGTTCCTGCTGATCATCATAGAGACCCGCTTTTATCGCATCAACGAGGGCAAGGAATTCTTCCACACAGAAGCACAATTCATTGGCTGTAAATTCTTCGTACGAATAAAATGTTTCAAGGTCTTCAAATCCATTGCCCTCATCGGAATCATCGGCATATTCGTTGTACTCCAAGGCAGCGAAATAATATGCGGCGTAAGCGTCTTTGCACGGATCTTCAAGGATGTTTGTACCTGGTGTACATCCTTCGAAATGATCAATGTCTCCCGGAGGTGGATTTTCCGGATCGTCATTCTTGATGTATTCTTGTAGCGCGACGAGATAAGCTTCTACGCAAGGACATTTGCCTGCTCTCAGGAAAGCTTCGTATGACCAATACAAGGTATCAATGTGATGCGTTGGCGAGAAGGCAGCGTTGAACGCTCCGATTTTGGCGAGGTACATCAGGTAGAGTTCTTCACAACCTTCCTCTTCTTCGCCCATCAGCATTCCACCTTCTTCCATCAGGCCGTAACTTACTCCACCTGTATCGTTGTAAGGAATTCGTAAGCCGCAGGCATTGTCATTAAATCCTTCGATGTACTGGTTGAATTCAGTGTATCCTGCATTGTCGGCGCATAAATTCCGCTCGAGGAAATCGCCATAACTGTACAATGGAGTGGTGAGGTAATAAAACGGACAACTGGTGTCTGCTTCCTGGGCTTCAATATAATTCCGCCACGATTCCACATACATTGCGTACAACGTGCTGCAGGAATCACCGGTTGGATAATAATAACCCATCGTGGTGTACCAGGTCAATATACCGGCACCCTCTGTGGTGGCCGAAGGCATTCCATTGAGGTAAACAATGTAGGCCTGAAGTGAATCCGCGAAACGACGGTGATAGAACACAGAATCTGTCACAGGGATCATAGCAGTAAACGCAATGTTCAGCAGGGCCCTCGCATTGTACAATTGTACAGCTGTCAGGTACCTCTCGTATTCCATTTCTACATTCAATCCCCGGCCATGGTACAATACAAACGAGTCTGGATGAACAATAAGATCATGATCATCCATCAGCGGATCGAAATTGTTCATGTAATTCATCATCGAACGATGCACGTACTTGTATCCTCTGCGTGCGTATTCGAGATAACTCACTGTATCTACGTACTCCGGGTCACTCAGCGTCCAGCCGTTACGGTCATTGAGCGCATCCACGGTTTCCACATATTCATCGTAGAAAACGGCACTCATTTCAAAATACTGTACGCCGGATAATACATCGAGGCTATCCTGTTCTTCGATTTCCATCATCGACATCATCATCATTTCCTCTTCCTCTTCTTCCGTTTGCATAAAGGCAGAAGTGTCGGGGCATTCAAAACAATTCTTCAGCGGCCAGCAGGATGTTCCGTATATCGTGTCGGTATAAATGGAGTCTTCGTGAAAATACTGCGCGGTGAAATAGAAATCGTGGTAATTGCCATACGCGTCGGCAAAGCCGTAACCGGTGAGGTTGCTCACGCTCACCAGGCTGTCCATCACCAGGAATGTATCGACTGCATTGGTATGCCAGAGATCCAAATGACATCCGGCGATGGTGAAGTGCAGCGTATCATACAAAACTGTTTCTTCGCTTTCGTCGTCGTAATAAACAACGTATTCGCTGTACGTGGTATCTGTAGAGTCGGGGAGATACGATATGAGCAACGGCGTCATGTTGATTGCGGCGAACAGATTAATGTCGCCGGTAAACGGACGCTCGGTCAGTTTTTCGTTGAGTAGTTTCTCCAGGTCGGTGCGTACGTGATGCTCCTGTTGATCGCAGGCCATTGGAGTGGGGTGACCGCAATCGCCCATGCTGATCCCAACTGTATCTGCTCCGTAGAAAAATGCCTGCATGTGCAGATCAACGTATGTGGCACCGGCCCCGTCGAGTCCGCGGATGTCAAAAACGTTTTCATACGACGGTTCAAGGTTCGTGAACGAATTGATCGGTGTAAGACTGATTGCTCCCGGAGTCTGTGAAACCACTTTGAACACAATCTTGTTGGTTCCGAGGTTATCCTGGATTGTAAATGTTTTTAATGTGCTGTTCCAAATCCAGCGGAGATCGGAATTGGGTGTGCCTAATTTCTGTTTGATGCGCGGAGTAACAAGCGCGGCAAACATCGGATCAGAAAGCTCAACGTTTGTATCCAGCAAACTGTCGTTTACGGCAAGCCCGGTCATGAGATTCAGAATGTCGAGCGCAAACGGAGTTGGTTCACAATCTTCCGGGAATAAACAACTGTCCAGGTCCAGACACGATGTGTACCCTTCGATTTCTTCATACCTCCACGGTAACAATGAGTCTGGGTGATTGGCCAGCATCGCAAGTACCGTGAACGTGCTGTTTCCAAAACCATCAACACCTGTTGATTGCAATTGACGGAACCCAATGATCTGATCCCAATCGGTAATCGATGATCCTGTGCGGTCAAGAATTATGTTGCACATCGTATCATTCGAATTGTCCGGATCAATCCAGGCAATCGTCAGCGTATCGCCTGTAACCGTACTGTCGCCGCTCCAGAACCAATCGGCAGTGGTGATCGGGTATCCTGCGAAATTTCCCTGCGTGAGGTAGAGCGCATTGTACTGCGGGTACAGCAACATATCGAATGTTGATGAATCGAGATCACCTTTCAACGCAATTGCTGACAATAATTCCTGGAACTGGAATGCAACAGGACATTGCCCGGTTTGTAAATACACCTGGTACGCCGCATCCTGCGGACTTACCTGCGGAACATCTTCCGGATCAGGGAAGCGTTTGTGTTTTCCTGCGTAAAGCATGTACATCGTACTGCTGCAAGGTTGATCGGAATCAAGCCACGGCGAAGATGTCCAGCTCATGAATGTGAAGTTGAACATGCCTGCAGCAACCGGGTTAAAATCATTTCCCTGTCCGATGCAATCATTCAATGCTTCGCAACCGGTGAGTGCTTCTTCGTCTGCACGGTCGTTTTGTAAACCTGTTTTTGTACTCAGGTAAAATGATTTGAGCATGGCCCATTCCATGTCGCGGATACTGTCGTTCACAGCGGGATCACCCGCAACGATCCAGTCGGCACCAAAATCCATGCACACTGCGGCTGGGTACACGCCGTAATTGTTTCCGCATCGCGCAGCCATTGCTGCCGTCTCAAGCATGGTGTACGTGCTCGTTCCGTCAGTCGTATAACTGGCGAATGTGGCTGAAAGAGCAGTGCTGTAAGAACCAAATGTTCCGGAGTTGGTCACAAACGGATCGTAAGCATGTGTAGTACTCAACGTAAACCAATCGTACACGCGGTCATTCGGATCCATGAATGATGCATGTGTTGGTTTGATGAATCCCGCTGTGATCGCTTCGGCAAATGTATTTGTTGAACGAAGCAGGTTATCAAACTCATCGCTGGTCATACTGTCTGCGGCGGTCTGGTATTCGCTGTATTCACGACATGTTTCGTAGTAACAGTATTCCGGGTGATACTGCACCAGTGATTTTGCCCAGCCCGGTTTCCAATTGGCCATGAAATCGCTTTCATACAACAGATTTTCCGGGTACGTGTATACGAAGCCTGAAGGATCAGTGAATACGCCCACACCGGGTGTTGTATTTACCACAGCCGGTGTATAGTTTACTCCGTTTGGCGCAATCCATACTTTGGAGCGTTCTCCATCCGTATCGAGATAGTACGCGTAATTGGTTCCATTCACTTCCACAAGCGGGTTACGCCAGTTTCCGTCGCCGCCTTGCATGGTAAATGGCAACACGTTGTTTGTGTTCAGCACGGAAAGCGGGAATTGTGAAGGGTCAACCACGTACGTGGTGATGTCCTGGTACTGTGCGTACTGTCCGCCGGGACTTACATCGGCCAGCATCATCTGGTACGAGGCCTCGCAAGGCGAGAAAAGTTTGCACATCTCTTCGCACTTTTCCATTTCAATATCGTATTCGAATGCGGTGCCTTTTCCTGCAGCAACCCAGTCGTCGCGTTCTCCCAATGATGCAATGCATTCATCGCAGTCTACATAACAATCGCTGGTGTCAACGAGTGCAAGGTATTCCTGCTGGAAATCATACAATGTTTTGAAACAATCGTTGATGGACGAATCAAGATAAGCGGCAACGTAGTAATCCACGGCTTGTTCGTTCACCCGCAGGATTTTTGAAACGGTGTAATTGCCCACAGGTAAATACACGCTGAATGTATCATTGCGGTCGAAGCCGGTCGGTGTTTCACAGTCTGTGGTAAATTCAATTGTATCTCCACCCAATGGAATGAAATGTCCCACATGCCCGTGCAACACGGAATCACCCGGTGTATAAAACGTTCCGCACTCGTCGGTGATACGGATCTCCAGGTCGTACACGCAATTGAAGCATACATTGTTCGCAAGACAGGCGTCATACATTGTGTCGATATCGAGACTGTAATCGAAGAAGTATCCGCCTGCGTAGGGAACGAGTAATTGTGAATTGAACACAATTGCATCCGCCGGAATATTGGCTGTGTTCAGTAAGCTGTTGCCGTTTGCATCCTCTGCAAAGAGATCGATCGTGAGCGAATCTGCTGCAGAACCTTCACTACTGATTGCCGAAGTATTTGGTGCCGCATCTCCTGCGAGTGCTGTGGCAACCACGCGTCCTTCCTGGTCGAGATAGGAAACGCTGACCTGTCCGTTCGGATCGATCACAATGTTTTTCTTGTAGTGCGCAGCGTCGCCCACTTCACAACCGAACAATCGATCGAGCTGGATCTGGTTCGGTTGTCCGTAGTAGTAAAAAGTTTCGTGCCCGCTGCCCAGCTGAAATTCCGGGCCCACACCACCTTGCCTGCGGATACGCCCGGTATTGTCGGGCGTATATTCCACGCGCACATACGGGTAACCGTACGCTTCAGGAACAAATGCCTGCTGCGCTGTTTTATCGGGATTGTCCACCGAATAATATTGTGATGAACCCGATTGTGTTCCCATCGGAGGCGACGCAATGGCGCACGCGTTCCCCATCGTGTCCTTGTCGAAATTTTCGCGCGAGTAACCTTCCGGTGAAGCAGCGGTATCCTGGTTGAAGTTCGGGTAAAACATCAACGCATTGACGGTTGCGCTGGAACAGGTTGGTTCTTCCACGGGAGCAGGAAGAACCGTCACCGCGGGACGTCCCTGGTGATCGTAAATTGTTTCTCCGACAATTACCGTACTGTCGGTGTTAATGCGTGTAATCGTTTGCCGGTTTCGCAGCGAGCCATCGAAGTAACTCACCACTTCTTTCTTTTTGCCTTCTTCTGCAAATGTGGTTGTTACCTGCCAGTTGAGTAATGCTTCGTGAGGAATCGTTACGTGAAACTGGCTGCTTACCGTATTCACCGTACTCGTGTTGGGTTCGCTCCAGGCACCAAAAATAACCTGGTCCGGATTCAGGTAATCTACACCCACGGCCCTGACCCGGAAGAGCACATAGCCATGATCGAATAAGATCGGGATCGTGTAGGTGTTGTAACTCGTTGTTATTCGTGTACTGTTGTTCCGGAAGTCGTAGACCAGTGATGATGCCGGCACATAAGGGCCGTCTGCTTCTTCGATGTAATCATTGACAAATGTCCATTCGAGTTGGTATTCTTCCGCACCGGTTACTACGGGCCACGATATGGTGATCTCATCATACAGCGTATCACAATTCAGTTTGAGCGTATCAATGGTAATACCTGTGATCGTGTCATCTGCCGCAGAGGAAAAATTGTAATAACGCTCCACGTTTATGCTGGCATCGAGGAACATGTTTGCCGGTAGAATGGAATCTTTCACACCATTGATGATCACGGAATCAATCGTGAAAATAATTTTGTACGCGTTTGAGAATTTGTAAAGGTCCTTGTCAATGAACTTCGCGGTATCATCGTACGGGTGATAACTGATGATCAGGCTCTGGTAAAAATCAGCAAGCGGTGCATTGGCTTCATCGAATGGTTCGATGTGCACAACAATCCTGACTTCCATCGCCGAGTCCACGAATTTACCGTAGTGGTGGTCCACACCAAATTCCAGCACGTTAATGACACGCGCATCGAAGAACGACCCCGTCTTGGGAGTGAGGTCTACAGTTGCTGTAGCCTCCGGTTCGTTGGTTTCGACAATGGGACCGGCAATAGGCGTATAGATCCTGTTGCTGACATCGATATGTCCTGCGTGCAGTGAAGCAATTGTACCCAGCAAACCAATTGCTGTGAACAGGCAGTGACGGATGAAACGGGTGCGGATACTTTTCATGGGTTAATGCATTAGCGCTTGCGCGATGATCGTGAATCAATGACCTGGTAAGTGCTGTAAGCAGAAGTTGCTTTCAACGTACCCTTTAATTCCGTGAAATATTTTGTGAGTTCAAATTCCTTAGCGGGATTGAACATTATTTTTTCGACAACGGGGCCGTAACTTATTTTCAGTTTCGGTTTAAGTTTGGGTGAATTGGGAGCCTTTGAATCGGAAGGATATTCTTTGCGGTAAAAGACCGTGATGTCTTTCAGTTGTCCATCCTTGGCGAAGGATAAAGAATAAGCCGAGTAGGCGACCTGTTCACTGAACTCCATTTTAAATGCGGTGATCAATTCTCCCGGCGATTTTTTGCAGGACGTGATGTATTGCTTGGAATTCTCGTAATTGATCTGCATCAGTTCTGCGCTCAACTTGCTGGGCGGATCGGTGACGATCATCGTTTTGTGAACGGTGTCCAGGATCATTTTATAGTTTCCGTTTACAATGATGTGAACACCTTGCATCTGGCTGTGAGAACGTCCGTTGTCGTAGCGGTAATATCCCTGCATGGTTTCATAGGGCGCAACCGCTTCGTGTCCTTTGAATGAACTGTACGTGATGTCAATCGAGTAGGATTTCTTCCCGGTGTAAAACGTTTCGGAATTTTTGTGCGCGGTGTCAACTTCGGTAATGGAAGAAACCACCCAGCCTTCCTGGAAAGCGCAGAACGCACTCAGCAGAACAAACGACCCTATTGCAATGAGACTTTTCATCTTGATCATTTTAAGCGTCAGAACTCCGAACTGTTTAACTCCAAACTTCTGAACTGTTTTATTGACTCTTCTTAATGCTCGTTTTAGACTCCTGTATGGTCATCACACCCCGCTCTGTTTCTTTCTTGATGCGAACCAGTTTTCCTTCTTCATCGTATTCGTAGAACGTGGCATAGTTTCGTTCATCCAACTCGGCGACCAGTCGCAATGTGACGGGATCAAACACGTACGTTTTCATAGAACCGTCGAACGGATGAATGCGTATGTCGTCGAAGAAACAGGAGGCGGAATCGCACTCCAGTTTTATTTCCATAGCCGTTGCGCCTACCGGAACTGTGAATTCCGCTTCGAGGCGTTGCCACCCGTCGATGATTTGCCCCGTGGCAGTGAATGGTCCCAACGTAACTGTGCCCGCGCCGGTGAAAATGAGTGACACTTCGGGCTTGTTGAACGACGTTTTTGTTACCGGTGCGTTCTCTTCGCGCACCCACAGGCTCAGAATGTATTTTCTTCCCGGTTCGGGTGCGAATGACCCAATGCAGTTTTCGCAGGGAAGAGGTGTGCACAGCAATTCTCCGAATACATCGAAGCTGATACTTGAACTGCAATCGTGGAGTGTGACCTTGATGTAATAGTAACCGGGTGGAATTGTATCGTCATCAGTTATCGTGCTTGGTGTGCCGCTTCCAGTGGAAAAGACAACCGGGGTTGGATCAATTACCATTGCATCACACGGGTCGGTTGGTTGCGCAAATGGACCGTAGCAGGTGTAAGCGGTAATGTTAGCCGGGGTAGACATTACAATTGAGTCGATCGTTTCTGAAACGTGAAACCAGTAGTAAATCGTAACAGAACACGGAAGTGCTGCACCATAATCATAGACGAATGTCGTGTCCTTGCAGAAAAAATCAGGATACTCGCAAATGTTATTTTGCGCACGCATGCTTTGCACGGACAGCATCATCGCAACGATGAAAAGGAGCCTTTTTATAAATGATGTGTTTTTCATGGGCTGTGTTATCAAAGCGTTACAATGAGACTTGTTTTGCATCCCTGTGAATCGACTACGATCACTTCGATGGTGCAGTTGGTGCCCACAGCCTCAATGCTCGTGGCGCTGGTAAATTCAATCACAGGATCTCCGTTCATCACATTCCAGGTGATCTGGTAAGGCGCATCGCCGTTGTCAATGCTTATCTCTTTACCACCTGTAATGGGTGATGTAGAAATCTGGATTGCGCAACCGGCCGGATCACACAGTTCGAGCTGCTTGTGCATACTTACGGCTGCACCGCTGACTACACGTATACTGTTTCTTCCCGTGTGCGATTCATTGCCGGAAATGTTCGCATAGTGATCCGTGAACTTGAAGTGATTATCGGCGCATGGACTGAATCCATAATCTTCGAAATTGTCGGCGCCAATATCACTGTACCGGGAGTTTGCCGCAACGGATGTCGGGAAGGTTTGCCTGTAACCAAACGTTGCCGCTGAATATCTTCCCAATGCATCCCGGTTTTCGAGTTCCGGTCCGTACGGACTAACTTCAGTGGCTTCGGAAGTGAATGTCCAGTTACGTTCATCCATCGCCCACCGGTTATTCGTGAGTTTGTAAAACGGTGTGTACGATGTAAACATTCCGTCTTTCCGGATATTGGTATTGTCGTTGTAATTGGTCTGATTACGGGGAGAAAGATGCAGCCACGAACGTTTCATCCTCCAGTTGCCACGAATACCAAGAACGTACGGGTTGTCGGTGTAATCCAGGGGAGCTCCATTATCATCGAAGCAATCGCAGAACGTTCTCCATTGGTCGCTGTATTCCGCAGCAGAAGCCTGGAGTACATTGTTGAATACGTTCTGACTGAAACGTGTTCGCGGATCTTCGAGCGATGTGATTGTTGCGATCGGAACTGAAGCGAGATTCCTTCGGCCGGAACGCACTACCTTAATTGCATAACCGGAATTAGCTGTGAAGAACAATCCATCTTTCTTCATCAGCTCCACGGCATTTGCGCTTACGCCGGTTACCCAACCGCGTTGGGTAACACCAGCCCGGGTCACTGCCAATTCATCTCCGGGGACGAAATAGTTTCTCGCATTCGGATAAGTGAACGTGCCGGTGCCACCGATCGTAAGAGCTTGAGCATGGTAACCAATGTTGCGGTACGCCTGTCCCATGCCATCGTAATACCAATGCGCAGGGTAGGTGAGGTTAAACACCTTGTCGTTGAAATCTGTTGTAACGGATGTCAGCAGCAACTCACCGGTCTCTGCGTCATAAGCGAGATTTTCTGTGTTCACCACTGAACCGAGATCTTTCGCGATCACCTCATCGAGAATACCAAATCGTTGAACGATCTTGGTTGTTGTAGCACTCCGGAATTGCGTTTCCTCGTAGGCCAGCGAAGGCCACATCATAGGAACCGGCAATGCTGCAGGAAGCGGGGGGAAAATAAATGCATCGAGATTGAGCTGCAGCGAAATCGAACTCACTTCCGATTTGAATTCGCGCATGTCCGCAGCTAAGTCATAGAACACACCAATCTGTTTGGTAGAAATATTTCCCTGCCGGTCAATGACTGATGCATTATTCGTGAGATGGAAACTTCCGTTCAGGTACGGTTCGCATTGATAGCGGTACTCCACTTCCGTAATCGGAACGGCCTGGTTTTCCTGGTAAACCATTTGTCTTTTTGGTTTGCCGTGCATGTCGTTGAGCTCAACAGAGAATCCCTGTGTGGCCGTCATGTGATCGCGACTGTGCGTGTACAGGATGGACGTAATGCTGAACGGATCGCTTTTGTCCTGTTCGACCGCGAGGTCAGTACGCTTCACGATCGTTGGGAAATCTTTCGCGGTGTAAAATTCGTGAACAACTTTTCCGGTTGCATTCCGTGTAACGTCCATGTGCTGGAGATTTTTCACGGTAACGCGGCTATAGCCTACAGAAGCCGATGGGAAATAAGACTCACCCAATGGTTCTTCCACGAAATGCTTGTCATCAGGAGCGAGCAGTTTCTCTTCATCATAGAAAATAGGCTGCTTCCACGGATTTTCATCTCCGCCAAGCTGCGGCTCGTAGGAAGCTACACCGGATGATGTGCCGTCTTCCAGTTCGTAAATGTATTCCTGTCCGTATTCAAATCCGGGCATTTCTGTACTGGTGAGCACATCAAACTCATCGCTCAGGCGGATTCTTTTCACGCGTGAACCGCCACCGAGTTTTTTCGAAGAAGGATTGTTTAACCGCACCCACGACTTATGGGTGACCAGGTCACGGGCTCTTGGGATCGTCCAGATCGCAAGGTTAGGTCCCTGTATGGCATCAGCAATATTCTTGACGAAATTTGAATTAATAATTGCAGTAAGCAATTGTTCGTCAAATCCTTCTTCACCAGTCAGGCCTTCCGGATCATAGATGTAACGCGTGAGGTTCATGCGTGCAAACTGAATGGCGCATTTGCTGATCGGATTGTATTTTGTGAGACCATTATCGTTCAGCTTTACGCTTTTGAGTTTGATAACTGCCACCGGGTTTCCTCCCGAAGTATATCCGGTCATCATCGTGGAGTCCGGGTTGTGATCGATCTGTGCGTAACCGGAAACGTAATCGTAACGTCCCGCAGATGCGTCGAACTCTACCAGGCAACGGAAATACAGGTTGTCGATGCCGGCGAGGTATGTGTTGATATCGTCATAGTCATCCTGTAGTTCTACAAGCAGACGTTTGTTTTCCGCGTTGCCATTACTGAGATTTTTTACCCCTGCTGTCGCGGTAACATCACCTGAAGTGTTTGTCTCCACAACACCGATGATCTTAAACATCTGCATCGCCTTTTTGTTCTGGACATAAGCATAATCATCGGATTCATAATCGACTATTATTCTTCCTCCTGATGGCAATGCAACTGTATCCATACTCCAGGCCGAAGACCAGGCATCTTCCTGTGTTTTATTCTGGATTACATAGGGATATTCCGGAGCAGTCAAACCATTGCTTGTAGGTGCGCAATAATTTCCGTTTGCTTTGTAGTTGCCCCAGCGATTATATCCTTTCAGGTTGTACGAAGGATTTGTTGTGCCGTATGAGAATTCATAGGGACTTAAGCGCGCTTTGTTTGAATTCTGGTACGTAAAATAGACTTTCTTCAGAGTAAGTTTTCCTTCAGCGAGGTTGATGTCATTTCCATCAACCATCTCTGCAACACCTGTGTTGTTCGGAACATCGGGGCACAGGGAATAATCGTATTCAAAATGAACTTCTTTGATGGGTACAGCATTTCCTGCGCGGTATTCCGGAAGCGAATACAAACTGATCTTGCGGAGCAACTTCATTCCCTTGGTGTTGTCGGTTTCAATTCCACCATTTTCGTTAAGCACACCCCAACCATCTTTACGGTCTTCCGTTTCGAAAATGGCGATGTAATTTTTTGAAACAATGGAATCGAGATACCAGATTTCTTTCGTTCCGTATACATAGCTTCCTTTGTCGTCTGTCGGATCTGATTTCAACCCTTCGTTGTGATTGGCTTTGTTCGCTTCAAACGGAACGCGCCATTTGTAGTCCTCGGTTACCGAATAATAAAATTGTGTGAAGTAACCGAGGTCACCAATGCTCGGTCCTTTGATCGGATCGGCATCTACGTAATCCGGACTCAGTACGGAAGACAACAAATATGAATGCGCAAACGCAGGAGTACTGGTACGATTGAAATAATTGTCGATTCCTTTTTCATTGCTTGCCGAATTATCCGTTCCTGCCGAGTAGTCTACCAGACCCGTTGTGCAATCAGCTGTGTTGGCAGGATTGCCTGACATATCCGCTCCCGTAGCGAATGTAACTTCCCGCTGCGAAGTGTTGTACGCCGGAATGCCGTAGACATAACGCATTCCGTCTGTTCCGTAGGTGGTGATTTCTGCAACGTGATGCGCAGGTGCAGCATATGCGTCGGGATGAACATCATTCAATCCCATTCCGGCATCCACTTCTCCGCGTGTGATTTGATAAATCATCTGGTTGCGCTTGTCGCGTTCGTCGCGGGTATTGTCGGCTGGCAATGATGTTGCACCACCGCCACCGCTGTTCACGAGAACAGGGTTGAGTTGCGTATTGAATTCGGAAACCGCATTGAGTTGGAACCGTTGTGGCTCTGTGTTTCCGTACGCTGCAAAGAACGCAGCATCGGACTCAACAGATTTTTCGTTGGCTTCCTTAAAATAAAATGCCTCGTAAAAATTATCGTCACCAGTTCCGGTATAACGAAGTTTCGGTTGCGCGTTGTTTCCGCTCAGCCATCTTCCGGAATGTGTGGTCGTCATATTTACGGTTATATCACCGCCCGCGTGTGCGAGATTTCCAAAACCATATTCTCCGCCAATGGCGAATCCATCGCTGGTGCTGTAACTGGATGCATCGTACACATAACCCACATCCGAACGGAATGGCCGGTAACTGCCGCCAACACCTTGTCCCGAAACAGCGTACATGTCGAAAGTAAGGCTCGACATAGGGAGCGCAGGTACGTCGGTTACAAACGGGCCATCATTCTCGCGGTTGAAATCGAGGATCGAATTGTCGTACGGAATGCCTTCGTCGTAATGCATGTATCCGTATGCAGGATTTGCCGAACTGTTGGTGATCAGTTTTTGAGAACTGAAATAACCGCCCAGTGTGAAGTTGCCATGCAGACCAAAAACTTCACCGCCTACTTTAAAATTCGCAGAGATGGAAAAATTGTGCATCGGAAGATTTACGGAAGGGGTATAGCTGTAAGAACCATAGTTAAACGAAGACGATGTTCCGAACACGGAGGACGAATTGCCTACGCTTTCACCGGCCTCGCTCAGGTATTTGTAACCGGCATCAACCGATGTGCTGATCGTGAGCCTGCTTAAACCTCCGCGGGAATTGAAAGACGCTCCAATGGATAGACCCAGGGTGCTTGAACTGGCTCCGTCTTTGGTAGCTTCCGCATCGCTTCTCGATTGTAAACCAAGAGAAGGTTGAATGCTCAGTCCGTTGTCGCTGCTCGATGTTAAACCAAGATTCGCGTTGAACGGCAATTTGCTTTTGTCTCCAGCGGCTACACCGAGATTAAACGTTTGTTCAATTCCGAGACCGGTGTAATTGTTGTAGGTAACGCCAATTCCAAGGTTGAATGTTCCCTGGACAAATCCTTTGGGATTACCGAACAATTCTGCACCGAAGGCGCCGTTCAGTCCAAACGTTTTGTTTGGTTTCATGTTGAATTCTTTCGTAATCACATCGCCTTTGAAATCATCGGGCACGCCGCGCATGTTCCGGTTGATCACTCCCGGGCTGATGTTCCATCCGAGTCCAACCCAACTTGCTTCCTGGTCCATCGTAATTCCCGAATGATAACTCAGGTTTACGGGATAGCCGTCCATATCGATCAGCGGAATGTTGTAGGTGAAATCACCACTGAATATGTCCACCATATCGGAAGTACCAATGGGCTCGAAGCTTTGTACTTCGGGTTGACTCGGTCCGCCGGTCAGCGCCAATGCGGCTGTTGGCATAAATACATCCGTGAGCATGACTACAATAAGTGTAGCAGCGATACAACGTTGTGCTTTCGGGTTGAGGCGTAGTGTAATCATGGCACTATTTGTTTGTTCCTTCCAATGAAGGATATGCGTTTAATTCACCTGCGTTCCAGTAGAACCGGATGATTCCGTTATTGAACAGCTGATCGTTGAACACAACGGTTAAGCTGTTGTCATTTGCGATTTTTTCGTCGGCATCAAATGCGAGCATGAACGTGGCTATCGGTGCAACGTCAAACGAACGTTCGAACTGGCACACCGCGCAGGCCAAAGAGTCCTTTCCGATTTTCATGCTCAGGTCATTCTGCACGCCGAATGCTGCATAAGAAACACGACGGTTGTATTCCTGCGGACTCTGCAGGTCTTTCTTGAGCAATTCTCCGTTGTGACTGTTTGCAATAATCTCCAGCCGGAAATAAACCAGGTCGGTGTAATGCGTTTTGGCTTCGGCAAGTGCCTCTGGTGAGGCTCCCTTTCCTGTTTCACGTAATGCAAGCAGATCTGCAGGCACGCGCGTGAGACGGTAGGTGAGATCACCCAACACCTGTTCTTTGGTCAGCGGCGCGGCGTTAGAAGCAATCCACCCGGAATATTCTTCCGCCGGAACTTTTGTGTTGCGGATCGTGAGGAGATCATCACCGGTCAGAATTTCTGTGTTCTGCTGCGAACAGGCGAACAGCAACAACGAACAGCCAGCTATGTAGCGTAGTTTTTTCATTTGTCTTTTCCGGAATAGCGTTGGTTGAGATAGGCAATCACGGGTGCTGTTACATCATCCATCGGTTCGGCATACATGATGTTTCCATTGCCGTCGTCACCGAAAATGTATTTGTACCCGTTTTCACTGCCGTAATCTTTGATGTACTGCGTCATGCGCGTAATGATCTGGCTATCGTAATTCGCTGTAGCCATTTGTTTGCTTTGTTCGAATTGCTGACGCTGCGCCAGGTATGTTTCTTTGCGCCGCAGATAATCCTGCACAACCGCTTGATCTGGTTTTTCCTGTGCATCCAGCCGGTTGCCTTCTTCAGTCAGAAGAAAAGCAATACTGTCAAGTGCTTTTCGCGCAACAAGCTCTTCGCGTTGAAGACTCATTTGCATTTCCTGTTTCATTTTGAACTGATCGAAAACTTCAGTCAGGTGAACAAATGCAATTTTCGGTTGGCAGAAATGGGCATTCAATCCCAGTCCCAGTCCAGCCAGGCCTGCAACGAGCGAAAAAATGATTACAATCGGTTTAGTCCACATAAAATTTCAGTATGTATTTATCGTTTTTTTCATTGACAACTTCCAGGAAATAATATCCCGATTTCAATTTCAGTGGTGCGAGGTCAATCTCGTACCGGTTGTACCCGTTTGATTTGATGTTCATCGCATCAGCACCTTCTTCTTTTTTCTGTTCATTCTCGGGTTCCGGTTTAATCTCCTGTTGCTGTTCGTTCAGAATTCTGCAACGGAGATTGGTCCCTGCATACGTTTCGTCAAAGCGGAAAAATATTTTTCCATTCGCGGCGAGGTAGTAGCCGGCATCCGGTTTCTTTTTGAGCACAACGTATTTCTGATCGGGAACAATTTTTTCCGTTCTCAATGTGAAAGCCCACGCTTCACTTTTTGCAATAACACCCTGGCCACCCGCAGCCATTTTTTGCACCTGCCACGCATAGGTTTCTCCTTCTTTCAAAGCGGGTGCATCAAACGGGTACTGCATGTCGTGGCGCATGACATTGCTGAGCGTGTAGAGCGGAATGTTTGCGGTGACTGCAGCTTCAGCATCCTGGTCTTTGTTTTTTACAACGAGCACTATGCGGAATGTTTCTCCGGGAGTAAGAAGATTGAACGGTTCTGAATGTGTCCAGGTGAGAATGGGAGTAGGGGAGTCGATCGTGTCTTTGTCGAACGGACTGACGAGATTCAGAAATGTATTCACAGAGCTTTCGATCTCCTGGCAGAACTCATCATCCGGCTCGCCGGTATTGGCAATTACTGTAATGCAATGGCGAAACATTCCGGAAGGCAATTGTTTTTGCGCCTGCACATAAACACTCTGTTGCGACGTTCCGTACACAACGGAAGCAGCTACAATCTGCGACAATTGCAATGCGTTGACCCCGGCATGCAGGTGTATCGGTTGCGTGCGTACGGCCAGCAGAACTTCTCCAGCGGAGTTGAATATTTTTGCATCCAGGCTCACGTTGGTTTCCCCGGGCCCGTTCAGCAAAACGGCCTGGCAAATTGTTGCCGGGGTTACATTGAACGGTTGTAGGTTTGCACTGGAGACAGTAACCTGTGCGCCGAGGAAATGATCTCCGGCTACCAGTGAAAGAATGAGTATAACGTTTTTCAGTTTCATCGTGCGTTGTATTACCAGGTTAACTGTAAGCGTGTGCTGAGCAGGTAGGGAAAACTGTCAAAGAGTTCCTTGCTGTACATGTTGTAGAAATCGCCGCGGATGAGTCTTTGACCTTCAATCACGAGCGACGCATTTTTCCAGAGCGGTACAGTTCCCTGCGCCATGAATCCCGATTCGGTATGTCCATCGGAAAAATGTCCGAATTTGTAACCACCAATTATCGACCAGCCTTTTTTTGTGGTGTAGCCCGACTCGATCATCGCAATTCCATTGTCGGTGTACAGTGAATCGTCCGGTGAAATGGTGTACAAGGAATAATTCGCTCCGAACATCCATCCTTTTTTGGATTGTGTACGCGCGATGAAAAGTGTGTTGGTGTATTCGCGGTTTGCTACACCATCGAGGAGTTTGTAATAACTGCCCACGCCGGTGATCGTAGTTCTCCATTTTCCTGTTTTCGGACGCCAGGTGAAAGAAGTATTCACCATCTGGTTGTCGTTGCGGAAAACAAGAGTATCACCCGATACCTGTTGCACTACGGGCTGATACAACACGCGGCACTGGAAACGCGACGAACCTTTAAACTGAAGTGAAACGCCTCCGGAACGCAGCAACGTCACATCGTTGTACAATCCAAGCAGGTTGTTTTGTTCCTGCCTGTACATCAGTTGGAGCTTCCATTTTTTGCCGAGCGACTGTTCTGCTTTTATTTCAAAACGCACATTGTCGGGACGTACAAAACCGGAACCGTAGCTTCTGAAATACGGATCGATCCAACGCACAGTTGCGCTCACTCCAGTATGCGTCCATGGAATTACGCCGGTATATTTTACCTGCGCCGCATGTGAGCGGTATCCCGGATCGGTGAGCCGTGGTTGTCCGGAAGTATCGTTTTCAATTGCGGTATTGGTATTCCGGATCACAGACTTTGCGTAATTGAAACTGAACTGGTGTATTTTGCCCAGGCGGAATGACGCGTCGATGTCTGCAACAACATTTTGTTCTGTCTCCGCCGTATTCAAAGTCACGGAACTGTCCTGCCAATAAGATTGCAATCCTTTTCCCCACAGCAACCCGGCGATAATATGGTTTCCGTCTTTTTGTCCGGCACCAACGCGAACTGCCGCAACTGTTCGTCCTGATTCTACATTGGTAAAATCAAAGAAGTTGTACAGGTTGCGCGCATTGCTGATATTATTTTCCAGCAGGCTTTGCGTGAACATCAGGTTGCTGATGGTTTTTCCGGCTGATGCAGCGAAGTACATTTTTCCGGTTTCCACTTCGGTAACAAATCCGCGCAACGGAATTCCATACAATGAAAACGGAGACAACATCGGGTAACACAACCCGGCTTCGAATGAACGGACGCGACTTAACCAGGGCAATTGTCCGGCCGAAGGAAGTTCTCCGTTCTTCATTGCGGAAATACTATCCGTAAGATGTTGAAGTTTTTCAAACCTGCTGCGCACATTCCGGATCGAGTCAAGCAGCATGCGTTGCTGTTCGATGATCGTGGACAAGCTGTCTTTGTATCCTTCGCCGGTTGGAAGCGATAAAGATGGCAATGCATATTTTGGAACCTGCACATCCGGAACGAGACTATCGGTTTTCGGAATGTTTGGTTGAAGCGAATCAACACCGGGCAGAGCAGGTTGTTGCGGAAATTTCTTTTTGTATTGCTCCGGCGAGAGCGTGTTCAGGTACTGGAGATAATACAAACGTTGTGTGTATTTCTGTTCCAGCGATTGCATGTTCACGATACTGTCTTTGTAGCTGACCGCTTTTTGTTTTGCGCGTTGCCGGAGTTGTTCTTTGTAAGCGGCTGCGTCAAATGAAACGTGAATGGAATTGTTGAGACCTGTTACGTTTCTCAGCGTGCTGTATCGTCCTGAAATATTTATCGGTGCACTGGCGATATTCACCTGCTGATTTCCTTCGATGGAAAAAAATCCGCCAACTGTTGAATCCATCATCGCATACGGAGTCAAACCATACTGGTAACCTGCGGTGAGGTATCCTGCGCCGGCTGTTATCAGTTTTCGATTTGTGTTCTCCAGGTTCATCGTAGTGTCGCTTTGTGCGAATGAGTCAATAGTATTTAAGGCTACTGTTAAGAGTAGCAGACAGCATTTCCACACCGTTGAAATCGTTTTGATTTTCATCGGGTAAAAAAGTCGAACCATCCGGGCGCAGGGGAGAAACTGCACACGTGTGTTCTGGTTAATGAATGGAACAATTTTAAAACGACCGGAAGAATCTAAGCAGCGATCCGGTTTCTACAGCACAAAAGGTAGGGTCCTTTTCTTCTAACACTTTGCTTTCACATTGAACTGAGGGAACAATGGGTTGTGTGAAAGCAACACTGCTAATTAAGTACAACAAAAAATGAAAGTCAATAGTTACGCGATTATTTATTTTGGTTTTTTATCTAAACAGTTGATAACCATGCGTGATTATTTTTTTGCAACGCGATGAAACTTTGAAAAAAAAATCTCGTAGCCGTTTGCAAACGGATAAAAAATAAAAATTTCGATCATGTGATGATTTGAAATTTGAAATGGAAGAAAAAAACGGAAAGAAATCAGTGCGAAAATTTTGAGTCTAAGCAATTTCGGTGAACGCAGAATAATGCATTGATGCTGTTGCATGGGGAAAAAGATGTGTTTTCGAGATGAATCTTGGAACCTCGTATTTTGGAAATCGTTCCGAAAACGCGGAGTGCGCTGAATTTTAGATTTTAGAAATGCCTCGAAGAATAATTATTGAAGGACAACTTGTGAATTTGAAAGGTGCAAAGCGGGCTGAGAAATAATTTGCGGAGTAATAAAAAATGCCTGATTGAGTTGCCAAGGGATTGAAGGAAGATTGCGGGCGGCGGCAGCTAGCTCTGTGTGTTGTTATTTTTATGAATGCATTCGGGCCAAATTTTACTTCACGATTTCCTATCTTGTTATCTGAACAGCAATGGTGAGTACGCTCACTCCATTAATCAAAAAAATATGCCAAGTCTCTACAGAAATTTCTATCGAAATTTTTATTTACGAACGGGCGGATTCATTCCGGCCAAACCACTCAATCAGAATATGTATCCCGGCGATTTTTTCCAGATCAGGAATGGAGAGATGATCGTCCTTGGAAATATTTTCCGTAAAGGAATTGTTGCGCCGGAAGAAGTGCAATTGAGTAAAGGCACCCGGCTTGATCCCGCCAATTGGAATTTCAACGACGGAGTTTCAAAACCAGGGAGAGGTGAGGGCACTGATGGTGTTTCTTTCACAGGTGCCGGCGGTTTTCTTTTCAGAGCAAAAAATCCGGAATCGGTGCAGATTGTGAACTGGAATGATCTCCAGCAAAAGCTGATCATTCAATTGACACAAATCCTTTATTCGTTCCGTGAACTGTACGTGGTTACGGAAGTTGTAACCTGTTCCGATTCGGTGCTGGTTATCGCGCGATCTGAAAAAGCGGACGACATCGAGTATTTCCATAGAGAAGCGCATCGGAAGCCATTGTTTTTCAAAGCTAAAAAATTGGATGTGCAGAACGAGAAGCGTGAAGTTTTCGCCAGTGAAATTACCGCACAGACGCAGAATAAAAATGAATGGGCGAACGGTTTCTTTGAGTATGAATTTTACGAGGAGCCCGGTGTGTTGTCGCACACACTTGCAGGCGCACAGACTTCTCTACTCGATATGCTGAAAGCAAACGAACTTAATCCGAATACCGCGCTGCAGTATTTTCGTTGGACGGATGCGAATTTGGATGATGTGGAGAGATTGTTCGGAGCGTAGAATTCCGGTGAATGCATTGGATTTCTGTGAGAGATTAGGGAGTTAAAAAATAATTTGATGAGCTTTAGCAAACTTGTGGTTGATGATCTGGGACCGGAACTCCAAAACCTCGGTTTCAAGCTTGTCATACAAAAAGAAAATTATGTGCGATTTGATGCTGATCAAGTGAGTATCATACTCGTGCACAACAGCAGGGAGAATTCGAATACTCTCTATATCGGGGAAGATCAGGAAACATACGCCATTAATGATGAGCTACTAAGGACTGTATTTAATACCACTGTCCAGTTAGAAGTTATTCCAACCGAAGTTTTTATTAAAAATATCCAAATATTTCTCAGCAATGAAGGAAAGCGGATTGCTACTGCTCCTGTGGAAACATTGAAGGCAATTAAGAATTTTGTGTATGAAGCAAGTAGAAATTATACCGACCAATTGCTTTATGACCAAAATTTAAGAGCCGCCGGAATAGCGTGGGAAAAAAAGGACTACGCTACTTTTATTGATTGTTTGGACAAAGTAGATAAAGCGAAGTTATCTAAATCATATATGATTAAGTATAAGATGGCGGTTGAGAGGGTTAAGGGAAGAGTTTAGGTTTATTGCAGTAAAGGTTAACCGGGCAGCGGAGAAGAAATTTTGGAAGGATTACTCGCGTCGGGGTGTTCACCAGACGTTTTGTAATGAGAGAACGCCATAGCAGCGACCTGAAATCCCAGAATGTAGACAAAACAGAAAGAGGTTGTCTTTCGACAACCTCTTTCTTGTGATCCCGCTGGGATTCGAACCCAGGGCCCCTACATTAAAAGTGTAATGCTCTACCAGCTGAGCTACGGAATCATCATTCCCGAAGAACCTCTTCGGCACGCTTCCGTGTGAAACGCGGGTGCAAAGATACTGGTCTATGTGAATACACAAAATAGTTTATTCACATTTTTTGAACGGTTTCGTGGACAATTTGTCGTACCACACTCGCGAAATTCATTACTTTTAATTTGAAACCACCAACTACTGAATGGAAGCTCGATTGTGTGAAGGATTCGGACCATTGGCGTTTGGGTCAGGTTCAACAGAATGTGTAAGGCATTTTGGTGAGCCCGATGAGAGGGAAGAACTGGAAGGAATGGACGATTCTATGGTCCTGGTATGTCACTACTGGGACAAGGGTTTTTCGCTCTTCTTCGATAAAGATGCCGGTGAAAAGTTCACCAGTGTGGAAATCGACAGTTCGTTTCCCTTATTACTCTTTGGTCAGAGCATTTTCGGGAAACACGAGAATGTGGTGACTAAACTGCTCGAAGACAAGGGATACAAAGTTTCCGACACAGAACAGCACGAATGGGGTGAGCGGCGTGTCACTTTTGATGATATATTCGCAGACTTTTATTTCGAGAAAGGCGTCCTGGTTTCAGTCAATTACAGTTTACCCATCGGGGAAATAGAAGAAAGAACAACAATTAACTAAGTATCATATGAGAATTTTTCTGGTTGGTTTCATGGGCGTGGGAAAATCTGCGCTGGGTAAAGGCCTTGCTGCTGAACTCGGACTTCGTTTTATCGATCTTGATAAAGAGATTGAAAAACATTTTGGAAAAGATGCGGCAGCCGTATTCGCCAGCGAAGGTGAAAGTGCATTCCGCGATGTGGAATCACAAAAACTCGCTGAAGCTATTGAAAGCGACGATTTCGTGCTCGCTACTGGCGGCGGAACAGCCTGCTTTGGCGATAACATGCAGCAAATGAACGAATCGGGAACTACCATCTACCTGAAGATGAGCACCGATCACCTCATGCAGCGCCTCGAGCCGGAAAGTGATTCACGCCCAATGCTCGGTGGTAAAACCGGCCACGAATTGTGGACACTCATTCATGAATTGCTCCAGGAGCGCGAACCTGATTACCTCAAAGCACACTACAAAGTGAAAGCATGGGACCTCAAGGCCCCTGACCTCGCCGAGTTTTTACGCCTGTACAAAGTTGTGCCGGGCTTAGAGACAGAAGAAGCAGACACTGAAGGTGATGATGATTCCGAGAATGAAGAGGAAGCTTAGGAAATAGACGCAAAGGCGCAAAGCCCGCAAAGGCAGGCGCAAAGAATAAAAAAGAAAAAACGCAGGGAAATGATCTCTGCGTTTTTTCTTTGCGCGCTTTGCGGCTTTGCGTCTATTCGAGCGTCACCGCATCTTCATCCCCGAGCACCACTGAAATATGCTCCTGCATCGTAGTGGCCAGCGACAATCCCACAAAATTCGTTTTCACCGGGTACCGGTTATGATCGCGGTCGACAAGCACGAGTGTGTGCACTGATTTCACCGGGAATTCCAGGAAAGGCTTAACACCGTACATCAGCGTTTTTCCGGAGTTGGAAACATCGTCCACAACCAGAATCGCTTTGTCTTTGCATTCTTCAGAACTCACTTCGATATCGATCGGATGACTGAGCGGAAATTCTTTGTTCAGCTCAATGCGCGTTACACGTACTTGAACGGAAGAAATCGACTCCACCAGTTTGGCAATCCGTCCCGCCAGGGCAAAACCATTCTTCCCAATTCCGGCAAAGATGATTTCCTTCTCATCAGAACACTGTTCGTACACCTGCCAGGCCAAACGGTTTAACCGCTGACTGATCTGTTTGCTGTTGAGGATTAATGTCTTTTCAGACATAAGAGTTAGTTGAGTTGTAAATGTCAGCAAAAATAGACGCAAAGGCGCAAAGGGGCAAAGAAAAAACGCAGAGGAAATAGCAACACTACTTTGCGATTTCCTCTGCGCGCTTTGCGCCTTGGCGTCTATTCTATAGTACGAGGCTACAGTGCCCGATAAACTTATGATTCTTATCAAACACGTCTTTTACCTGGGCCTTCCACACATACACATCAATCTGGCACGGCTTGCCCATGATGGTTCCATCCCACGGCTTGTTGATATTGTCCGTGTAGTAAATCATATTGCCCCAGCGATCAAAGACCCACATCTCGTACTTCGCAATGCCTTCGCCCACACCAATGAAACCATCATTCACTCCATCGCCATTGGGTGTAAATGCATTCGGGAAAAAGATGGTGAATTCCGGATCAATACAAACCTGCACCACGTGCGTGTCCGGGCAACTGTAAATGTTATCGGCGATCAACGTTACGTCATAACAAGCGGCCTGGTCGTTCGGGAAATCGTAAACCGGGTTCTGCACCGCGCTGCTGTCGAGCAGACCGAAGTACCAGTTCCATGAAACCGGGTTGCCCGTTGACTGATCAGCAAAAGTGATGTTCGTGTTGAAGATCGTAGTCGGTTGCGGATTGGCCACGAAATCGGCTACCACATTCGGGTACACGTTGATGTATCCCGGGATGGTTACCGTTCCTGTACAACCGTTCGCATCGATGATCGTCAGCGTGACATCGTACGTTCCCGGATCGTTGTAACAGTATTGCGGATTGCAGTTTCCGGTTGAATTTCCTCCATCGCCATACAGCCACGAACAGGTTACCCAGGTCGGATTGTTTGGCGTTGTGAAATCAACACACAAGGGTGCGCAGCCGCTCAACGGTAAACCAACGAACGAAGGCGCAGGATTGGGATTCACCACCACAGTTACGGTTGCAGTTGCGACCGGTGTTGTGCAGCCATCGTCCACGGTAACGGTATATGTTGTGGTGACAGTAGGAGTAACGATAACGGTAGGACTGTTTCCCCCTGTTCCAACCGGCAACCAGCTGTAACTGTAAGGTCCGCCGTTTCCGCCGCCCGGAGTTGCAGTCAATGTGGCGTTAGCGCCTTCACAGATTGGCGAAGGATTGGCCACGAGATTTGCGGTCAGCGCCGGGTGCACGGTAACCGTCACTTGTGATGGTGGCGATGAGCATCCGTTTCCATCCGTAACCACCACCGTGTACGTGCTTGTAACCACCGGCGAAACCACCGGATTTTGAATATTTCCTGTTCCAACCGGAGTCCACGTGTACGTGTAACCAGCCCCGGATCCGCCGCCTGCAACGCAGTTCAGCGTCGATGACTGGCCGATACAGATCGTGGTTGGATTGGCACTGGCCTGAGCCGTAACTGCTGGTGGACCAATTATGGTAACTGTTGCGCTATCAGAACATTGACTGGCATCAGTGAAAACTACGGTATAAGTGCCCGGACAAAGGTTTGTAGCCGTCTGGGTAACCTGGTTCGCCGCGTTCGGACTCCATTGGTAGCCGTAAGGACCGGTCCCGCCATTTACGTTAATGGTGGCTGTTCCGTCGCAATCGCCGTTGCAGGTTTCATCGGTAGTAACTGTCGCTCCGATCATGCCTCCCGGCACGCCCTGAACGATGATGGAGACTTGGGAAAGACATCCGTTCGCGTCCGTTACCACCACGTTGTACGTACCCTGCGCGAGGTTATTGACCGTGTTTGAACCGGCCTGGTTGTTCACGGTTTGGATCACGTTAAGCGCCGCATCGGTCCACACAAAATCGTACGGGCCAACTCCACCTTGCGGGGTAGCTGTGGCTGAACCGTTGTTCTGGTTGCAGGCTGCCGGCGTTGAACTGATCAGGATCTGGAGCTGTGTCGGCTGGGTGATCGTAACCGTGCTTACAGTTACGCATCCGTCGTTGTTGTCGGTAACGGTTACGGTGTATGTTCCGGCTGCAAGACCTGTTGCGGTACTGGGTGTTGAACTACCGAGGTCGGAATGAATGGTATTTCCACCGGCGTCCGTCCACACGTAATCAAACGGACCAACGCCCACTGCAGTAGCTGTAGCTGAACCATTGTTTCCACCGAAACAGCTGACATTGGTTTGCATGAGCTGCGGAGGTGCGCAACAACTCAACGAGGCGTTGAATTGGTAAACAGGATCGCTCACGCACGCAATGTTCGTCCAGTTTCCGGTTTCACCGTCGCCGTACGTGTCAATGATAATTCCAAGGTCATCGCCGGTTTGGCCGGGAGGACAATCTTTCGCGGTAATCGTCCAGCAGAATGTCCAGTTCACAACGCCATTGCAGTTGTCACCGAAATTGTCCGTCGGATTTCCATTCGGAGGTCCCTGTACGATATCACCATCGAAGAAAAATCCGGAGAGAATTCCATTGCCGTTCGGGCAGTTTACATTGTTGAACCATTGCCATACACCCGGACCGCCATCGCAGGTTGCTGCGCCGGTAAGACCAGTTAGTGTCGACATGTCCCAGCCATTACCAAAAATCGGGATTACAGCGTGCAGCCAGTTGGTGTTTTGCTGGTCCCAACCCGTGATGGTGTAGCAGAACGTGACGGTTGTTCCGCCCTGGTACGTTCCGTTGGTTGGTAGCGGATTCACAGTCAGGTTCGACTGCAGCAGACAATCGTTACAATTGTTGACGTTTTGCAAAGTCAACGTGAATGTTCCCTGGTCAGCCGGCGTTCCACCCGAGATCTGGATGTAATACGTGGTACCGGGAACCATCTGGTCGAAATTCGCGGTAAGCGTTCCGCCGGTTCCCTGTGCGCAACCGCGACCGATGAGACCGTTGCATGCGCCCTGGAAAATGGCAATGTTCGGATCGGTGATCGTTCCGTTGATCGTGATGTTGACTTCGTTTCCGGAATTCACGAATGAATACCACACATCTGTTGCCGGTGAAGCCATCGGGTTATTCGAAGGCTGGCAATTGATGAGCGTGGTATACGGTGTTTCAGTAACCGAGTTTATGTTCGTCAGGTTGTTGAACGTAGAAACAGCACCGATTCCACTTGGGCAGGGAGCTGGAGTGCTCAGTGTTCCCAATGGAGTTGCACCGAAACAGTCGTCGTTTGCAACCTGTGCAACCGAATACGAACTGATCAATGAAACAAGGAATAAGGCGAGCGTTTTTGTAAAGTTTTTCATGGGGGCTTACTTTACTTTGCTTCGTGTTTGAACTTCGATGAGGATTCCGTCGGGCGACAAACGAAAAACAGGTTTGGTATCGAATGCGGGTTCCTCCGTACGCACGCGATCGGTTTTTACAGCAATGCCCTGCGCCTGGAGTTCGTTGGCGGAAAGCAACTCCACGTTCAATCCATTCTCAAAATGCAGTGTATTCCGCTTGTCGAAATAGCGGTATTTGTCAAGATCGGCTTTGGCCAATGCATCTTCGTATGGAGTTACATGCTCAACAGTTTCGGGGTTGAGAATAACCCATGTTCGTGTTCCCGTGAACGCTAAAGAAGCACTCACGAAAATCAGCAGCAGCAAAACGTGTTTCATGACAATAGGGGGTTATGATCAAAGATCAGGGAAAAGATACAACAAAAAATGGATGGAAAAGGGCTGATAATCAGATTTTAAAGCGTCTATTGTCCCCGGAATACAAACCAGTTCGACTGCCTCCCCGTAGAATTCTTCATCATCCCAATCGTGTGCATCGCACTTCTTTCATCGCGGTACCATCCTTCATCCCAGCTGCCCATGTCCACGTAGAGCGCATCGTTGATCCCTGATTTTTTCAGAACATCTGCAAATTTCTGCAAGGTGCACGGCCATTTGGTTTCTACAACAACCGCTTCTCCGTTCAATATACAAATGGCGCGGCGCTGAAACCTGCTTACGTCTTTGCGAAACACAAGCGGCTGACCATCCCGCACCATTTGAATCTGCTGGAAGAATGAGGACGATGTCCGTTGTATGGAATCAATGAGTGCACTGTCGAGTGTTGCTCCCATCTCTGTTCCGAAAATGCGCGTTTTCCCTGTGGAAGTTGGCGAAGGAATAATAATTCCACCGCCCAGGTGGTGATTCACTGTGCGCACAACCGTCTTCCCATTCTCAATGAAAAGTCCATCGATCTTGTTATTCTCCAGCAAAGTAAATGCTGCGGCGCAACAGAAAATAACGTCCTTCTCTGTTTTGAGCGGACGTTTCGATGTGAGTGCTGCATGTGCACCAACCGGAATGTAAAACACGATATCGAGCGTGTCGATGGTCACAACAGAATCACGGATGTACGATGACCGCAGAACAATTGTATCTCCCGTGCTGGTCACTTCAGGCGCATGCGTGCCGGTACAGGTCCACGAAAGGAATACGGGAAGCAGTAGAGTGAAAAGTGCGATCTTTTTGGGTAATGGGTCAGGTTGATTTTTTATCAACCACATAAGGAACATAGTGTACATAGTTTCTCAGGTGTAAGAATGTTTGAGTTCACATGAGCATCCAACATTGCCTTTGGCAATGCTATGTGTGCTTAATTTTGAGCTATGCCTATGTTTGCTATGTCACTCGTATGTGGTTAATTATTATTTAAAATTGACCCGCTACCTCTTTTCAAGCTTCTTTGCTGATAAAATTGGCGAGACGATCGCAGATCGGTTCCCAGCTGTAGTAATCGCGTACGAACTTCCACGCATCGTCGCAAATGGAAACAGCCAGTTCGGGATGCGAAATTAATTTGATGATCGCCGCTGCAAATTCTTCTTCGGAATCGGCAACCATAATTTCTTTTCCGGGTGTTGCCCGAAGTGCGTTGTTGGAAAGGGGAGTGGTTACGCAGGGAATTCGCATGGCCATTCCTTCGAGCAATTTATTCTGCAAACCAATGCTCGACTGCATGGGCGCAACCAGTATGCGCGAGCGGGCAAAGCTTTCGCGGATATCGTCGACCCAGCCGGTCACGGTTACATTTTCAGATGCGAGTGATTTTACGGCTGACGATGGATTGGCGCCGGAAATCAAAACTTTGATCGCCGGATATTTTTCCACCAGCAACGGAACAATTTTCTTCACGAGAAAAACGGCACTTTCCACGTTGGGTGGATAATTCATATTTCCGTTGAAGAGCAGGTCGTATTCTTTGTGGCGGTGCAGCGAATGGAAATAATTAATATCCACTCCATTGGGAATCACCGCAATTTCCGAAGGTCTTCTCACGGGCATTAATTCGCGGTCCTGCTCGGAAATGATGGTGTGCCGTTCAAACTCGTTGAAAATATCGCGCTCGTAACGCGCCACACGTTTCATCTCGAAATAGAAAGCGGGTTTCCGGAAAATGTTCACTTTCTCCAGGCGCCGTTCCATGCCTTTGGAAAACACGTCCATGAAATCGACCGTGCGGATAATCGATTTGTGTTTCCGCGCATATTCCGCTGTGCGGATAAGCTGGCAGTAGATCCGGTCGGGTTGTATTTTTTCCACAAGCCGGTCGATCTGTTCCTGCACCGTCGACGAATAAAACCACGCCACCTGCATGGGCATTTTACCGAATACACCGCCGAGCATGTTCATCATCATTTCACCACGGCTCATGTAGTAGAAATGAACTTCGCTGCAGTATTTTTCGAGCTGCTGTTTCGCGTCAGGGTGAAGGTTCGAACCGTTCACGCAGGCCAGCGTAATGTCGAAACGTTTCGACAGTTCACGCAGCTGGTAATACGCACGGAGTTTGTCGCCCTTTTCGAGCGGCCACGGAACGCGTGATGTGATGAATAATAATTTCTGCTTACCGCTCATTGCGTGAGGATGGTTCTGTAAAAATCACATAATTTTTCGGTAACGCGAATCAATTCGTGATGTTCAGCGGCAGTTTTTTGCGCATTCATCCCCGATTCACGGGCCAGCGTATCGTCCTTGAGCAATGCAATGAGTTTTTCTGCAAATTCACCCGGCGCAGAAACAACATGCAGGTCAACGCCTTGCGTAAAGGCGATGCCTTCGGCGCCAACCGGTGTAGTTACAATGGGTTTGCCTGCAAACATGCCTTCAACCACTTTTACTTTTATTCCGCCTCCGCTGTGTAACGGAACAGCCATCACCTTGTATTGCGCCATGAACGCCGCAGCGCTTTCCACTTCGCCGTGAAGAAAAACATTGGGAACAGCTGGAGGTTGAGTGGTATCCATTCCCTTACCCGCGAGGTGAAGTTCTGCTTCCGGAACCTGGTTCAGCACAAGCGGCCAGACTTTTTCCATCAGCCAGTTTATTCCGTCGCTGTTCGGTTTCCAGTCCATCGCCCCAATGTGAAAAACAGTTTTTTCCTGCACGGTACCGTGTTGCGGAACAGGAGACGATCGCATGGCAAAAGTGCTGGTATGAAAATTTTTCCCCGGACCAGCGAGGTATTTCAAGCGTTCTTCATCCTGCGTGGTGATCGGAACAATGACGTCGACCAGGTTCAACGCATTGCGTTCGTGCTTCTCCAGCTTTGTCGCCAGATCCTGGAACCATGTGCGTTTGAAAAGATCTTTTTCTTCCTCCGCATTTTTTTTCCAGATATCGCTTTCGGTATTGTGCGCGCGCAGGATAATTTTGGCTTTCGACATTCTGCGTATCGCGCTGATGTATGGCGTAACGTACAGGCTTTCGAGCTGGATAATGTCGAACTCGTTCCTCGCGAGGATTTCCACGAGTCGCGCTTCGAAAGCCAGGCTGTAAAAACGTTCGACGTTGTACGACGATGATTTGAACAGCGACAGAAAGGCTGGTAATCTCTTCACTGTCGTGTCAATGTATACCGCGTCGAGCGAAGTTTGCTTCAGGAATTCCCGGGAAATTTTTTCCGGTTTCCACGGGTGTTTATCCGTTGCAATGGCCAGGATTTTTACCGTACAACCGGATGCCATCAAACCTTCAGCCATGTTCAGCATCGCGATGCAGCCGCCATCGATAGCCGGCAAGGGCGGTTTGTTACACAATTGAAGAATGCGCAGCTGTTGCACGGATTACCGGGATTTTCTTTTGAAAAATTTCTGGATCACCGAAATGTAACTGTCGATGTCGAACAGGTTGGCATCGGCGGTGGCTTTGCGTGTGAGCAGAATGGCAAGAGGAACGAAAATGACGCAACCCAGCCACATGCCAATGTACGGCGGCAGTGTTCCCTTCATGCTGAGCTTTTCAAACGTAATGGATGTCACCCAGAACAGGATGAAGAAAATCACGGAGAAAATCACAGGCATTCCCAGGCCGCCCTTGCGGATGATGGCTCCCAGCGGTGCACCAATGAAAAACATGATGAGGCACGCGAATGAGAGGGAATATTTTCGCCAGAACTCAATTTCAAAACGAATGATCGCGCGTTCTTCGGCTTCAATTTCGTTGACCTTGGATTCCGCAGTGGCTTTGCAATTCCTCGCGGTGTTCAATGCCGTTTCGTAGACGCGTTGTTTTTCTTCTTTCGAAAAAGTGTCGAACATGGCTCCTGCGGTTGGAACTGTTTTGAGGCTGTCGTGAATCTGCCAGTACACATCGGTGCGCGTGAAGTACGCATTCTGCAGCGAAGGATAGAATTTTTCGAGGTCCCGGCTGATCTCCAGTTCCATCGTGTCGATGTAGTCGAGCAGCTGTTCCCCGTTCAGCATCTGGTGATTGTCTTTGAACAGGTCTTCTTCGGTGCGCTGCATTTTGAATCCCGAAAGATCGAGCCGCAGCAGCTGGTCTTTGAAAGCCATTCTCACGAAAGGTTTACGCACCGATGCATCCTGCTGGCTCCAGTCTTCCTTGTAAGAAATGCCATTGTGCAGCTCAACCACGAGATAGCGTTTGTCTTCGGTCATGAACATTTTTCCTGATTCAGCAACGGTGAGCGTGGTATTGCCCATGTTGTCGGTGTGATCGTAGATCATCACATTCTCCAGGTTCAGTTTATCGTCGGAAATTTTCTGGATACGCAGGCTGTAGCCATCAATTTCATTGTAGAAAATTCCTTCCTTGATGTTCAGCGCCGGTTTTTGCTGGCGGATATCAAACAAGGTGGAGAACATTTTCAGGTTGGTGTAGGGGAGGACATAGTTTGAAAACACGAATGCCGCCGCCATGGTAATCACCGCGAGGAAGATGAGCGGGCGCATAATGCGCATGAGCGACTGCCCCGAAGATTTCAGCGCGGCCAGTTCGTAATGCTCGGCGAGGTTCCCGAACGTCATGAGGGAAGACAACAACACTGCCATGGGAATGGCCAGCGGAACTACCGATAAGGAAGCGTAGAAGAAAAGTTCGGCTACCACACTGCTGTCGAGCCCTTTTCCGACGAGTTCATCCACCCACTTCCAGAGGAACTGCATGAACAGGACAAACACCGAAATCACGAAGGTTAACGCGAAGGGCGGAATGTATGACCGGAATATGAACCGTGTTAAAGTGCTCACGCGTGGTAAAGATAACGGGCTTCCTGCAATTGTGGTGGTACTTCACCGCAGAAGGCGTGCCACCGGGCCGGCGTTGTGATTTTTTGAGAGAACCCAAGGGAGAGCTTAGAAATTTACCACGGCAGCGCGGCGACACCACGCCCATTGTGTGCGCTAACCGCGCGGCACGGCGATTGGATATCACTGCGTGATATTTTCCCCTAACAAATTGCATTTAACACACTAAATCGCACCGCGATTTACTCCGACCGCCGTGCCGCGCGGGTAATAGTTGAATTACGCGCCGTGCCGCCGTGGTAAAAAATGAGTAACACGGTTTATGCCTTCCTATAAAAGAGAAAGCCGTCCCAGGTGAATGGGACGGCTTCCGGTAAAGTTGATTTCAGTTTAATCCTGTTTCACGATACGCTGGGTAAATACAGCGCCATCTGTTGTTACACGCATGATGTAAACCCCATTCGCGAACTCTGTCATGTCAATTTCTTCAGTGAAATTGCCCTGTACATTGCTGTGCTTGTTGGTTTGCACCACCTGGCCTTCAACAGTCACGATCTCGATTGTGAGTTCATTGCAATCCTGGTCAGCTGCGGTAAACACAAACATACCTGCGTTCGGGTTCGGGTAAACATTCATGCCGGCTGCAACAAACGGTTCGTTGATGCCTACGCATGGGCTTACGTCGATCACTACTGTATCAGCACCAGGACATCCGTTTACATCTGTGAAGTTGTAAATCACCACGTAAGAACCTCCACCGATGGAAGGATCAAACTGGTTGCCCGTTACCGAAGTACCGGTGAATGTTCCACCTGCAGGTGATCCGGTGAGGATCACGTTCGCGTCATCAGTGCATGGTGATGTAGTTGAAGCCGTAGCCGTAACCGTTGGAATTGCATTGATGTTCACGATCGATGAATCTGTACCATCGCAACCACTGGTTACATCAACTACGGTTAGCGTGTATGATCCGCCAGGTCCGGGTACTGTGATTGACGAGGTGCTGTCACCTGTGCTCCACATGTACATGTACTGACCAACCGGGCCGTTAATCGTGTACTGTGATCCGCAGAATGAAGTATCGGCCAGTGTAAATGAAGGCGAGGTCGGAACGTTCACTGTGATAGTGTCTGCAGTGGTACATCCGGTAATGGTATCCGTTACATCAATGATGTAGCTTCCTGTTACGTTTGTCTGCAGGGTCATACCTGTTGAGAAGTCGCTCCAGAGGTAATTATAAGGACCAGCAGGACCAACCAGTGTGATCGGGCCATTGATACTACAGAACGTGGTGTCGTTTCCAAGTGCTGCAACCGGCGATGCGTTGTAAACAACCACAATGGTGTCAGATGCATAGCAACTTGTAGCAGGATCCGTTACAAGAACGTAGTATGATCCCGTTGTGTTCACAGCAATATTCTGAACAGAATCCAGCGTGCTCCACATGTACATGTAGCTTCCGGCTGGTGCTGAGAGGTTCAGTGATCCGCTTGCGCTGCAAAGCGTTGTATCTGCGCCCAGGGCTACCGGGGGAACCGGGTTCACCATGAGGTTTACCGTATCCATTGACGTACAACCGTTCACAGTATCAGTCACTGCAAGCTCGTAAGAACCTGCTGCACCTGTTGTGATCGTTACTACAGAGTCAAGTGTGCTCCACAGGTAGTCATACTGACCCGAAGGGCCGGAGAATGAAACCTGTGTTCCTGAACATACTGTTGCATCAGCGCCAAGCGTAAAGGCCGGGGCGGCATCAATACCAACAAGAATGGTATCACCTCCGATACATCCCGTAATCGAGTCTATCACGGAAACGCTGTAATTACCGAAGCTGTTCACTGTAATTGTCTGCAGCACGGTGCTGTCCTGCCAGAGGTAACTGTAAGGACCAGCTGTACCATCAAGCACGAGTGTTGTGTTCGAACAGATGCTGGTATCCGGACCGAAAGCAGGAGCAGGGTTTGGATTCACAAATACAAACACGGAGTCCGTACCTGTACAACCGTTTACTGAATCGGTAACTACAACGATGAATGATGTTGAAGTTGCCGGGTTAGCTGTTGGGTTTACCATGTTCGGGTTGCTCAACGAGGCAATCGGAGTCCATGCATACTGCCAGCCTACGGTTGATCTCCAGAAACGCATAATCGGGCGCTGGCTCGCAGAACCGAAAACAGTGTTGTTTGCACAAACACCACCCGCATCTTCACGATACCATACGGTAGACGAGAATGGAGTGAAGGTCTGACGGAACGAACAGTTGTTGGTGAAACCAACGTTGTTGTGACAGGTTTCAATAACGATGTTTGAAACACCATCCCAATAGAACTGCGTGCTGAATGTATGTGTATTCAGACCTGCACTTGGTACATAAGCCGGATCATAGAATACCGAAGTAAACGTTGGTGCCTGGAAGGTTGTAATCGAAGTGACGCTTGTACTAGCCATCTTGATCTCAAAGTCAGCCAAAGGATTTGTTCCGTTTGTATTCGTGACTTCGAACGTCAATGCAGAAATGTATCCAGGTGTCAGACCGGCAGCAGTAAGTTCGCTGGCCAGAACGAGCATCTGGTGACGTGATCCCCAGTAGAACTGACCGTAAGGCGCAGGGTAAACTGTTGCACCATTGATCACATCGTTGGTTCCTACAATTGCAGGGTTTGTGAATGAAGCAGGTGCGTCGAGGCTCACTGTATCGTTAGCACAAACTGTATCCTGGCTCACGGTTGCTGCAATAGCAGGCCCTACTCCGAAGAGTACCGCAACTGAAGCTGAGTCAATACATCCTGTAGCTGAATCAAGACCAACAACGAGGTAAGTGGTGTTGGTGCTTGGTGAAGCCAATACTGTAGCGCCGTTTGGCGTATTCAGTGTTGCTGTTGGTGTCCAGGTGTAATTGTATGCCGGGTTTGAGCTCGATGCAACAAGTGTTGCACTGCCTGATCCGCAGATATTGCCAGAAGAAGTTACAGAAATCACAGGGGCCGGGTTAACAACCGCAACCGATGCTACGCGTGGAGAAGAACAAACTGTACAAACGTTCAGTGTGTATTCTTCTACTTCACCGAAACTCAACCCGGTTGCGCAATGATCTGTTGTTACCGGTGTGGTAGCATAACGGCACATCAAACGAATCCGTTTAGGACCTGGTGAAGTGCTCGCAGGTACTGTAACAGAACCGGTTTGCACGATAGTGCTGGAAGGAGCTGACCAAACATCTTCGCCTGGGTCAGAGAAATCACCGTCAGCATTGTAATCGATCCACATGCGGAAGCCCTGGCCAAATGCGGCGCCGGCCTGAGCGGAAAGATTGAATGTTCCGCCAGGGGCAACAGTTACTGTTTGTCCAGGGAAGAACAAGGTATTGTTCGGGCCTGCGCTGTTGCAACCGGAAACGAGGTTGGAAATGTTCGTTGAACCGCCTGTTGTCGAGAAGTTTTCGATGTAGTCATTCGATGTACATGCATTGCTAAACGTAGGATAACAGGTTGGAGCAATCGGGGCACCACCCGTTCCGCAATCCTGGAATGTGCTTTCTACCCAGAACGTATCAGTAACAGTTACGTTCGGATTGATTACCGCGCCTGTGTCAACCATTGTTCCTGCAGTTTGAGCATCAAACCACTGCAAAGTACCGGTTCCGGTAGCAGTAAGTGTTGGTGCGCCGTATCCGCAGATGGTATCGTTTGTAGCAACAGCCGGAGCAACAGAGATTGTGAATACTGTGTCGCTTACACTGGAGATCAAACCGCAAATCACAGCGCGGTAATAGGTCGTATCCAATACAGGCGCAGTCATCAAAGGTCCATTCTGACCAATGATGTTTGTCCAGGTTACGTTGTCAGGTGATTCCTGCCACTGGATTGTTGCA
>Ga0193752_1000324_pt1 | contig 49475 bp, 51 predicted proteins | sample H1c1metaG_FD_144924 | JGI IMG/M metagenome (GOLD analysis project Ga0193752, IMG submission 144924) | Soil microbial communities from a riparian zone of the East river system, Colorado, United States - H1c1 | ecosystem: Environmental > Terrestrial > Soil > Riparian zone | place: USA: East River...
AGGGGAGTGGTCGTATTCAATGCCCCCTATTCCAACACCAGATCCGTGGCCGAACTGGTCATCGCATCGGCCATTATGCTCATCAGGCGGATTCCAGACAAGAATGTCGCCGCTCACCAGGGGATCTGGCTGAAGGAATCCAAAGGAAGCTACGAACTCCGGGGCAAAACCCTCGGTATCATTGGCTACGGCAATATCGGCACCCAGGTAAGCGTGCTGGCAGAAGCATTCGGCATGAAGGTGTTATTTTATGACGTGATAACCAAACTGCCGCTTGGCAATGCCAGTCCCTGCAAAACCCTAAAGGAACTGACTTCTAAGTCGGACATCATTACTCTCCATGTTCCGGACACCGACACAACAAAAAATATGATTAACAGACAGACCCTGAAGAATTTCAAGCAGGGTTCTATCCTGATCAATTATGCAAGAGGGGAGGTGGTGGACCTTGACGCACTCAAAGCAGCCTTCGACACCAACCAGGTTTCAGGCGCGGCCATCGACGTATATCCTCTTGAACCCGAAAAGAATGGCGACAAATTCGTATCACCGCTCCAGGGCGTGCCCAATGTGATCCTGACACCACATATTGGCGGGTCAACAGAAGAAGCACAGCTCAATATCGGAGAAGACGTCAGTCAGAAATTATTTCAATTCCTGGAAACCGGTGTTACCATCGGATCACACACGGTTCCTCCTATAGGATTACCCATACAGGAAAAGGCGCACAGGATACTTCATATTCATAAAAATGTTCCTGGTGTGCTTTCTGCCATTAACTCACAGCTGTCCGACAATGGTATTAATATACTTGGTCAGTACCTCAAGACCAACGACAGCATTGGCTATGTTGTGCTCGACCTGGACAAGAAATTATCGGGCAAGGCCGTGGAATTGCTCAAAGAGGTGAAGGGTTCACTCAAGGTCCGCCTGCTCTATTGAGGTGGCCCTGGTGCACGGCCTCTTCTGAAAACATAATAGAATAACTGTTGGTAGCGGTTCAGTGCATACTTTATCACGTTCCTGAAATCGAGTTGGATATATTTTTTCAGCAACAGGACCATTGTCACCAGTGACACGGTATAATATACCATGGTGGCATAGGCAGGGCCCATCCCCCCAAAATAATGCAGGAAGATCCAGGTGAGCAGGAGATTCATCAGCATCAGCAACGCATTAGCGATGAAATTTACGCGGGGTTTTCCGATTGCGTCCAGCGTTGAACCGAATTGATAGCTCAATGGCCTGACCATACTAAACAGGATGGTCAACTGCAGGATCAGGATCGCCGGATAATACTCCGGGCCTGCGATAATGTAAATCAACAGTCGGGGAAAAATGAAAATGATTAACGAAATGGGTACGATGAAGGCGAGGATGGTTCCAGTTACCTGTTCAAAATAATATTTCACCTTACTCATCCCTTCCAGTTCCAGCGCTTCCACATTCTTGGGGTAGAGTACGTCGGATGCGGCCAGTGAAGGCACATCCACCATATTATTGATGCGAGCTACGGTGTTGTACCAGGCCACATAATTTTTTCCTTCAATGGCTGTTAGTGTGCCGGCGGTTACAAAATGATCGAAACTTCGCGAAAGTCCTGCAAACAGATTGGTTCCGAATGTGTACTTGCCAAAATGAAACATGCGTAACGTAATCGACCTGCTGAACAGAAATGAGCCAGCCCGCTCTTCATGTGAATTCCGATAAATGTAGATCAGGGCAATGATCAGCGAAAGAATTTGCACAAGTAGCACATGCTGTAGGGTAAATGATTTTGGGATAAAGAAATAAAGAAAGAATATTCCGCCGAAGAAAATGAATTGCCTGATGAAGGCAGACCGGAATATCACTTCGAATCTGAATTTCGACTGCAACAGAATTTCACAATGATTGAAAGGGATCAGCAAGAGGATCAGCAGGCAACTCATCGTAAGCAGGCGGATGAGTTCCGGGGACTTCAGCCAACTGGCGAGATAAGGGCTGAATATAAACAGGCAAAGTATTACGAGTAAAGAAAACGCCGCATTAATCATCAGCGAACTGCTCTGCACGGCTTTCCCCTGGTTGGTGTATTCAGGCATGCTCAGAAATTTTATTGTTGAATTCCTGATGAGACCTTGCTTTATGGCTTCAAAGATTGAAAACAAAGTGATGTAGAGGGCCCAGGTACCGTTGATTTCCGTACTGAACCCGCGTACCAGGATCATATAACCAACAACGCCGAAAAGGAACAGTGAAACCCGTTGGAGAAGGGTAAAGTACATGGAGTTGATCCAGAAAGAAGCAGCTTGCTTTTTTGAAAGCATCAGGCAAATTAAGGAATTTGAACTTGGGTCATCGGAGTATCACTACGGGCTATCTGAAGCTTCCGGAAGCACACACTCGTTCACCGCTTCGCTTCTTCATTGATGGCTTTCAGCAACGACTTGTCGTCTTTGCTGTCGCCCATTAATTGCCAGAACATCACACCGCCCAGTTTTTCTTTTGCCAGCTGTACTTTTTTCCGGATGGTGGGTATGCCGTTGTAATAAAGTATCGCGCCGTCGGGCAGGTTGAGTTCGTCCTTGTTTTCGGCTCCTGGAAATTGCTGGATGATGTCTTTGTAAGCAAAGGATCCCGCGCCAGCCGGACCAAAACTGTAGCCATAGAAGGGCATGCCGAGGTATAATTTGTCTTTATTCAGATGCCTGGTATTTACCCAGTAGTCCGTGTCTTCTACTGCCATTGAATAAGGAGAATGATGGCCGGGGGTTCCTGGGCTCCAGGGGCCGGTTTTGTCATATGACATGATAGTGATGTAGTCAAACTGGTTGAGCGCCTTATCAGTGAACTGCGTTTTATAAACGGTTGCGATAGCGGCGGTGACTAGTTTATTGCGGGACGACAGTGCTGCTTTGAGTTCCATGACAAAGGCTTCATAATTTTCGTCAATGCGTTTGCCTTCAAGGTCAACATCGATGCCATCAAGTTGATATCGTTCAACAACCTCTACCAGTTTTGTGATAAGCTGTTGTCGCTTTCCATTTTTTAGTAGTGCGCTGTAGTATTCCGGTGCACTCCCGCCTCCGATGGATCCCAGGATCTTCACTTTGTTCGCATGAGCCAAGGGAACCAGCGAGTCAAGACAGTCTGTACCAAGGATCAGCTCACCGGTGGAATCAGGATTCAGGAAAGCATAGTGAAGGTGTGTGAATTGTTTGAAATTAATTTCTGAAAGGGGAGAGGAGTGACAGATATAATACGCCACTATCGGAAAGTCATTTCCGGTGGGCGACTGGCTTTTTGTCTTTGAGCACAGGACGCCAGTAACAGCAACTAAAAGCAGCAGTTTATTCATATAGTAATTATGGAATTAATTAATTGACTGGAAAAATCTGCCGGAATGATTTTGCCTGCGACCGCTGATCGGGTGTGATGATTTCATCCGCGTAGTATTCACGAAGAAACTTGCCCGCATCCGACCAGATTGTTTGTATCACGCCCAGGTATCTCTCTTTCATTTCATCTGTTGCATCCATGCGAAAATCCTGCATGTCTTTGAATTGTTTTACCGAAACGGCAGGCCTGTTCCAGACGCAGGTGATTACCGAAAATCCTTTCAGCGCAAAATAGACGGGAGTTTTGTCGGGACGTTCATAGTGCCAGTCACAGATCACTACGTCTTTGGGTACAAGATCGATGGCAGCCTGTGTGCCATTTCCACTGGCTTCCCAGTAGCCTATCCCGGTCGAATTTCCATCGAGCAACCTATCGCCCCAGATCCAGAGTTTACGATTTTTAAGTGCCAGGTGATCCCTGATTGTTTTCAATTCATTGGCGAAAAGCTCGGCCCTGTTTTTTCCGCCGCAGCGCTTGCACTTATCCATGCCTATGTAAAACACTTCGTCCATCCCCGCATGAAATGCGGTCGCTCCGAATGCATCACAAAGTTCGTCGACTAGTTCGAACACTACTTTGTGCACGCCGGGGTGAAGCGGGCAATAGCTCTTGCAGTAGAGGCTATCAGCGTTTGGCCATTTGTAGTTTTCAGGAAATTTAACCCAGGGGGTTTCATCAAATTCAGGATATTTTTCCAGAAGTTTTCCGGGTTTGTTGGCCCAGGACTGATGCCCGAGCAGGTTGATCTGAGGAACGATCGCTATATTATTCTTCCTGCAGGCATCGGCAATTTTTTTTACGTCAGCTTTTGTAAGCGGGTTTTCTGAAACCAGTTCGGGGTGCGACTTATACTCATATTGATAATCTACACGCAGGATCATCGTGTTGATCTTTCTTGGACCGAGGGCATTGTTGATGAATACGACAAAAGAGTCGACCAATGCGCGGGAAGGCGCTGCGATGCTAATTCCTCGCACTGGTAAATCAATGGCAGCTGGTGTTTGCGCGTTGACAATCGTGCAACACAGGATCATGATTGCTGATGCGGTCAGAAGAATGTTTCTCATGAGTTGAAATGATTTCTGTTTTATAATAAGGTGTGCAGTTACAATTTAACCTGAACGCCGTTTTTGCCAAGAAGTCCCCCGATATTCACGATCACCAGGGCAAATATGAATGATTTAATCAATCCTGCAACACCTGTCGAGATCAGTTCCGGGTATTTGAAACTAAATACTCCCAGGATGGCGTATGCGAAATAGGGAAGGAGGTAACAGAGCAGGGTGTTGGTGCCTGCGGGCCTGATGATGCCCGACCACGCTATTTGTTTTTTTACATCTGCCAGCCAGTAAACAAAGGCAAAGATCGCAAAAGTTATCGCTGAACAGATGAATACCCATGATGGGGTGGCTTTAATTTTAGAAATGCCGTCAATGGGTCTTACCACGAAGCCTGCTATGCACAGGCCGCCGCCTAGGGCAAGAAGAACCCACATGAATTTGTATTTGTCGGCATGATCGCGCATGTTAAGGAAGATCATGGAACTAATCACCCCGGCGATGACCAGTGCGGGCATGGCACCCTGGCCAAGAGGTCCCGTGATGGTACGCAGGAGGCCCGTATTCTTGAATATGTCTGCGTGGGCAGTGGTGCAGAAGAGGATGCAGACCAGCCAGAACAGAATTACGGGGATTAGTTTTTTACCGGCGAAGGTGTACACTACTGCGCTTACGAGGTAGGCCCAGCCGATAAGACCAAGAATACCCCACCAGCCGGGGCCAAACCGGTGCGACCCGTCGTTACCACCCCGGTATTTCCAGGCGAGGAAGATCAATGTGATCCAGGCAAGGATCTGCAGGAGCAGTCGAATGGTTTTGTTGAAAGTCTTCGGATAATTGTTCCATATCAGAATAAAGCAAAGACAACAGGCCGGGTAGTAAACATAAGAGGGAAATCCGCTGGCCGTCGCGTTGATGGTTTCGCCATTGACCAGGAAGACGCCCATGGTGAGCAGGGCGAATGTACGTAACAGGATATGCCGGAGGATGGAACTGTCGGATTCGTTTTTGGCTCTGCGGCTGCTGACTGAAAAGGGAATGGACATGCCTACAATGACGAGGAAGGCCGGAAAAACGGTGTCGGCGAGGCCCATGCCATCGTCATTGGCCTGGGTATGTTCGAGCCATTCGGGAATGTTTTTGAGGGACCATAGGTCGTTGACGAAGATCATCAGGACCATAGTAATTGCGCGCAGGATGTCTATCGACGTGATGCGGGGGAAGGAAGTTTTGTTCATAATCGAATCGCTTCTAAATATATTATGTTTGATGAAAACCGGACAAAGAATCTGATATTGGTATTTAGAGAGGCAAATACATATCTATAAAACATTCATTTATAATTGTATATCAATGTTAACTAAGTATTTTGTTGAATTGCAGTTACAAGCTCGATTCTACTATGATACATTCAGGTTATTGAAAGCTGGGGGGAAGAATGTGTTGAAAATGGGACGTTTTCGCGTAAAATACCTTTCAACACGAAAGAAAGAAGTTGCTTGTCAATTCGCGAAATAACGAAGGGCCGAAATCTCTTCCGGCCCTTCACATTATTATTACTTCAATCAGTGAGTAATTTCGAAAACAATCTTCAAGCTTATTTGCAGTCATATTCGACCGCAGAACCTGAGTCTGAGTCGTCTCCGGGATATGTTAGCGGCAACCCTTGATCGTTGTAAGAAGTCGGCCCAGGGAGGCGATTGTTTTTACTGTAGTCTCGAAATATGAACTGGAGTACCGGATCCGTATTCCAGGGATGTACCTTATCGTCATAATCGGGATAGTCCCATGAGTAACCGTTCGCCATTTCCCTGGATATGTTTCCTTTGTTGTTGTATTCGTAAGTCTTCGGTTCCAAAGGCTCGATAAGGGATGGCCTGTCGTCATACCAGAAAATCCCTGAGATTCCGACAATGCGGTTATGGCTGTCGTATTCCAGGTCCTCAACGATTGTGGCTGCCCCAAGCGTTTTGCTGAATAAGGTATCCTGCACCACTCTGTTCCCCTCGTATTTGTAGTGATGCAACTCAGTAGCCTCCCAGTCTCGCTCATAGTGTTGAGCGTATTCAATCAGTTTGTTGCTTTCATCATATTTCAGATAGGTAAAGGAAGGAGATGGGTTGCTGTGATCTGGTATAGTAATGATACTATCCAGCAGCCCTTTGGAGCCATAGTAGTATCGGACTTCATAGCCATCATTGGAGACGATTCTTTTGATTTTGCAATGAATCTTTTCTTCTCCATGTCCCTTCGGCCAGTGGTCGATAATTTTTTGGCAACCCGACAGGAGACCCGCAATGCCAACGATAATAAGGAAGTAAATGATCTGGAAAATTCGTTTCATAAAATTTGTTTAATGGTTAATGGTGTCAATTAGTGTCTGCCAAAAGTCGGGGATTCAGCCACCAATGGAAATAGCGAAATCGGGTGAGAAGGCGGGTTGTTGACAACGCGAGGGACTAGTCGATAAGTAGGATTAGATGAAATGTGAGCCTACATCAATGGGATATTCTGAAACTTTGTGATTCGTTCTGGATTATTTAAACTTTCTCAATCAATAAAGTCCGTGCAACTGTTGCGCACGGCAGGTTGAATACTGGGGCTAATAACCACCGACAGGAGTGTGTCTCGAAATCGCCTTCATTATTGGTTCCAACCCCTTCAAGGTCACTTGGCAAATCGCCTTCGCCGCAAAGAGTAAGATATTTGCATCATCTGCTCTCATTTTATAAAGTTCTAATAGATACAGCTCGCCTTCCTCAGACGGGTCTCCTGCGTGAACTCCTCCAAGAACGTTTGCGCCAAAGGAGATTATGTCTTTAACTGAGTAAGCATATTTGCGATAATAAAATAGAAATGTAGCCAGAAAGTCATCAAGGTTGACAATCCTTGTGCCTTTGATAATCTCGTTGGGAACTATCGTATTCCAAGATATTGTTCCAAATCTCAATCTTCCCTTTTGAAAGTCTTCATTATTTGAAATCTCAAACTCAATTCTCGGCAATTTCAAATTTCGGTTTGCTGCTATGGCTAAAGGATTTCCACCCGTCAAGAGTTGTCTGCAGAGTCCCAGACCTCGGATTAGATCATACTCTGTATTGGTGATGATTCTATTTTGTAAGTCCTGTGCGGTAAAAACAAGCAATTGCTCTGGAGTAAAAAACATAAATAAGGTTTCGAGAGAACCAATTTAAGGGATTTCTGAGTTTCCGCTTTTCTGTTGCTGCCGTAGGAAGCGTGCGCGATTTATCATTTCGCGTATAATATCCCTTCAGTTGAGTTTGCGGCTTTATGCAACGGATCACGATGAATTGGAACTGGGCTGGTTAGGATTTCGTTGTCTTATAATCTGAATGCGTTATGTTAAGTAGAATGATGGGTCGTTTTTTTAAGTTTACGTTCAAAAAAACGATACGTGGGTGTGATCTGAAGGCAGCAAAGAAGAGCGCGGGCAAGCCGAGACGAAGGCGAGGACTATTCTGGCTTCTGAGGTCGGTATGGGAGAAATAAATCCTCTAGGTCGAGTTTCCCAAACTTTTCGTAAATCAGATTTCTCATGTCATCTGATACCATTTGATACCGCTCATAGTAGCTTTTGTGTATTCTGAGGATGTCACCATCCGCGTTTTCAGTCAAATAAATCATGATGTATTCTCTCAATACAGTTATTTCTGATTGAGCAACAAGAAGCAAACTGAGCACTAGGCGGTTGTATTCCTGTTCATCGACTTCGACGTTTCCGATTTTCATCAATAAAGTTTGTGGATATTTGGTCTTTTCCTTCGCAGCTCCGGTTCTTTTGGTTGCCGTGGGCAGGCTAGCGTCTATTTAGTATAACGTCATATTATCAGACAACTGCCTTTTCTCCGGTCCAATGTAATGGATCAAAATGAGATCAAGACATCATTCTCTAGATAGTATCCATTATTTGGGCTGGCATCTTGGTTCACTTGTCTTATAATATATATTATGTTAAGTAGAATGACGCTCTTTCTTAATCGCCCCACGTAGCTGCCCAGTAATTCTGATGATGGATGTTTATTATGTCTAAGTGTGTAGATTAGATAAATAACTCACCGTAACGAATGAAAGATGATCACCCCCCACCGGTGCCAGTGAAGACCCTCCTCGAAATTCTCCTAGTTCTAGTGAGGATGAAAAAGACGCCGTACCGATCACAGAAAACCCCGACGTCGTTAATGATGCACAAAATATTAATCAGCAGTGGAAGCCCCCACCAATTATTATAAACATCCCAGAGCCAGACAATACTCAAGCGATCAGATCTAATAATATTGCCGCTGATTCTATGAAAATCAATTTGTTTGGTTTTTTTGTGAATGTCGGACTTCTTATCGCTACTTTCTTCATATTGAATGAAACTAGAAAGTCCGTTCAAATAACGTTCGATGCTCTTTCTGACGCGAGGATTTCGGACAGTCTTAATCGGGTATATCAACAGGAAATAAATGACACAGCTAAAGCAAGAAGCGACAAAGAATTTAAACTTAGAGAGCAATCTTTAGATGCGCAGATACAATCTCTAAAAACTCAGATTTCTCAATTTGTAAAAGTGAGCGAGCCGTTCCTGAAAGTCACAAAATTCGAGAAATATCAGCCCCCAAAGTACGTTTATAAGGTTGCCAATCTTGGCAGTTACCCGGTAAAGATTATTGCCGCTAAGTATTTTGTGACTATCCGTCGAACTCCTCCAAACTATTCTGAAATTTACACTGCGCCACCAAATATTGATGAACTTAATGATAACAAGTATGTAACACGTGAATTAAGCAACCAATATGGATTGAATATGACTAGGCCGCTTACTTCGGACGAATATGAGGAGCATAAAAAAGGGGAAGCATATATTTATCTGTGTGGATATTATCGGTACCAAAATCCTGTTACTAAGAATATTAAATTTTATAGGTTCTTAGTTGAGTTAAGCACTGCCGGAGGGGTTACATATTTGAAAAATGACAATACCGATAAATAGGCCTTTTGCTGTTTCATAGGTAATCTCCATATACAGCCCTCAGTTGGCAATCAAGTCTGTAGTCGCTGTCTCTAACCCCGTCGAACAACCGTTAATAGACAGTCCCAAACAATAATGAAAACACTAATCTCCTCATAACCTGACCATTGCACTAACCTCACACACTTTTTAGCGATATTTTAGCTAAATATTGTATCAAAAGTTAACTAAATAATGTAGTTTCAGGCAAATTGTCAAATATCAATGGTCAAACAGAAAGTTAAGAAAGCTAAAGGAGAGCCCGATCCAAAGAAAATCAGGGAAACTGCATTCGTCGACAACCTGATCAAAAAGGTACCCGGAGTTAAGATGTATAAGCAACTTATTGCCTTCAATTATAGTGGTGAAAAAATGATCGCGAAATTCGACCGGCTGCCAACAGCCCTGGTACGACAGATCAACGAGGCCTATACTCACTCTGCAGCGAAGTAATTCTTCACGGGGCCGCGTGCTCCTGAATGTTCAACGTCGGAAGAAATTTATCAGATAGATCTTTTTTTGTCCCGGCACTCCTGTGCCCCTTCCTCAATGAACATCCACTTCCTCTTGTTAATCTCTAATTCACTTCAGGGTCAACTTGAGGTTCCTTCTGACCCCAACCTCTTTTCCTCCAGACTCCAGACGATGAAACGGTGATCAGATCAATGATCCGGGGTGCAATAGTGTCGCGGAGAAGATCTACCCTTCTTCTTAGATAACACCAAAGAAAAAGGCCTGAACCGGTATTCCGGCAACAGGCCTCTTTCAAGTACGGGCAAACCGGTCTTAGTGCACCTTGTCTACATTATTAAATTTCTCGGTGTATTTCGTTGCATTTGCCTGGTCGCCTTTCTGTTCGTAAACAGTGATCAACAGGTCATAGGAATCCTTCAGGAATTGTTTTTCTTCCATTTTCAGTTTTCCCTGGCCTCCTAACAATTCATCGAGTTTCTTGAATTGAACGATCGCGGAATCAAATTTACCGGCAGACTCAGTCCTCATGGCTTCTTTCTTCTTCAGTTGATCAGGTTTCAGCTTAACGCCGCCTGATGGCTTGATGAGTTTATTCTTGGCAACAATATCAACTCCCTGGTTGTAAAAGATCTGCCCGAGTAACATCCTTGAATTAGGGTACTTTGGATCCAGTTCAATACTCTTTCCCACTTTTTCAATCGCCCTGGCTGTAAGATCGTCAGCATTTGGCGGACGCTTGGTAGTGTCCTCGTTGTATGCAGTTTTGTACAACTCCACAGCGTAATTAAAAAAATACAAAGGGTTTGTAGGATTCGCCTTGGTCACTTCTTCATACTTGGTAAAGAGTTCATCTTTGTTTCCCTTTTCACTCAGCATGGTTACTTCAAAGCCAAGCCAGAAAGGATCATCAGGATATACTTCTTTTCCGAGCTTCAGGTATTTGGCGGCATTCTCCTGATCGTTCTTCTGTTTGTAATAATCAGCCAGCCACTTGTAGATGGATTCGTATCCTTGCCCCTTTGATTTGCTTTCGGCAATTTTAGAGTAATACATCGCAGCCGTATCCATTTTACTGGCTTTCTCTGCGGATATACCTGCATACAATACCGAGATAGTATCCAGCTTGATTCCATTTGTCCAGTTCTTTTGTACAAGCAGATCAAAAACGTCGAGAGATTTTTTAAATCCGGTCAAAGCATTGGTGTAATTGCCGGCATTGTAGAAACTCGCTGCGTCCTTGGAATAGCCTGCATAAAGATTGGTGAGTGGTGCGCGGTTGTCCATGGTAAGGGCAACATATCTTTTCGCCGAATCCTTTACGGTGGATTCAAGGTCAAGATATTTTTTTATGGCTGTAAAAGCGGTGTCCCTGGCGCCGGGGACTGTCGACTGAATGGTGGAGTCAGCAGCGATCGTTCCGTATATCTTTGATTTTACGTACCAGGCTTCTGCTTCATCAGCATTTTTTGCCAGGTAGCTGTCGATTTCGGTGCGTGCCTCTGCGTATTTCTTCTTTTCCAGCTGATCTTTTGCTTTAGACAGTTTTTGTGCATTCAGCCCAATGCCAATGACAAGAAACAGCATTGATAAAAAGATAGATCTCATATGTGAATATTTGTTAAGAAATGAAAAAACTACTAATTGTCTTCACCAGATGGTAAATCTGTTTCTCCGGTTGCCTTCTCCTCATTATTTAACCCAATATCATCCGGTAAATCTCCATTTTCCGCTTCACCAGGTACCAGAATTTCACCGGGAATATGCGGATCAATTGCATCATGTTCCACATGGATCTCCAGCTTGGTGATGGCTGCTATTTCATCCCCATCGTCTACCCGGATCAGCTTCACCCCCTGGGTTGCCCTCCCCTGCGCGCTGACACTCGAAACACCCATCCTGATGGTAACCCCGCTTTTGCAGGTGATCATCAGGTCTTCCTTTGCATTTACATCGAGTATCCCTACCAGTGATCCTGAGCGACTTGTGACATTAATAGTTTTGACACCCTTGCCGCCCCGGTTTGTGATCCGGTATTCGTCTATCTCGGTTCTCTTCCCAAATCCTTTCTCACTGACTACCAACACCGTTTTCGATTTGTCTTCCGCCGGGACACATATCATGCCAATCACCTCGTCTTTATCATCTTCAACTTCTATACCAGCTACGCCAATAGCCCCCCTGCCTGTGGGTCGGACCTTGGATTCCGGGAAACGGATGGCGCGGCCGGATTTTACCGCCATCATGATCTCGGAGGTTCCGTCGGTCAATTTCGCTTCCAACAATTCGTCACCCGCGTTGATCGTAATCGCGATCACTCCAGATTGACGAGGTCTGCTGAAGTCTTCCAGGTGCGTCTTCTTGATGATCCCTTTTTTCGTGCAGAGCACGATGTTATGGTTCTGTACAAACTCCTTGTCCTGGAAATCCTTGACATCGATAATTGCCCGGACCTTGTCATCTTGTGGTATCTGGATAAGATTTTGGATGGCCCGGCCTTTGCTGGTTTTGTCACCTTCCGGAATTTCATAGATATTGAGCCAGTAGCATCGGCCTTTCTCAGTAAAGAACAACATGGAGTTGTGGGTTGACCCAACAAACAGGTGTTCTATGTAATCTTCATCGCGGGTGCGGCCTCCGATCGCTCCCCTGCCGCCTCTTCGCTGCTGTCTGTATTCTGTGGCTGAGGTCCTCTTAATATAACCATGGTGAGAAATGGTGATGACCACATCCTCTTCCTTGATCAGGTCTTTGATCTTTAATTCATCGTCAAGATAGGTGATTTCGGTTTTTCTTTCATCGCCGAATTTTTCCCTTACTTCTGTAAGTTCTTTCTTGATCAGCTCATAACGCGCTCCTTCATCGCCCAGCAATTTCTTCAGGTCCGCGATGATGTTCATCAGCTGATCATATTCTTCCTTAATCTTGTTGCGCTCCATGCCGGTCAGCCGCTGCAGCCTCAGTTCCAGGATGGCCTTGGCCTGAATCTCGTCGAGCCCCCATCCTGCATTTATCAGATTCTCTTTTGCTTTATCTGGCGTTTCAGAAGCACGAATCAGGGAGATCACCTCGTCCAGGTGATCCAGTGCGATCAGGTATCCCAGTAAGATGTGCGCCCTCTTTTCAGCCTCTTTCAGTTCATACTGTGCTCTGCGGACCACTACTTCGTGGCGGAATTCAATAAACTCTGCGATGAAATCCTTGAGGCTAAGTGTCTTGGGGCGGCCCTTAACGATGGCTACATTGTTGATACCGAATGAAGTTTGCAGCTCGGTGTATTTGTAAAGCTGATTGATGATCACATTTGCGATCGCATCGCGCTTCAAGTCGATGACGATCCTCGTTCCTTCCTTAGAATTGGATTCGTTATTGATATGAGCAATACCCTCAATGGCTTTTTCATTCACCAGCTGGCCTATTCTGTCGCAGAGCGCATCGCGGCTCACCTGGTAGGGAACTTCGGTAATGATGATGGTTTCTCTTCCGCTGGGTTTGGTGTCGACGTGCAATTTTCCTCTCAGCACTACCCTACCCCTTCCGAGATGCATAGCCGCCTTCACTCCCTCCATACCATATATGGTTCCACCCGTAGGAAAATCAGGAGCCTTGACATGCTGCATCAGTTCGTCAATGGTGATATTACGGTTATCTATATACGCTATGCAGCCATTGATGACCTCAGTAAGATTATGCGGAAGAATGTTGGTGGCCATTCCCACCGCAATACCGCTCGACCCATTGATCAGCAGATTAGGTATCCGCGTTGGAAGCACCGTAGGTTCTTCGAGCGAGTCATCAAAATTAAGCTGGAAATCTACCGTCTCCTTCTCGATGTCGAGCAACATGCTCTCGGCCATTCTTTCAAGCCTTGCTTCGGTGTATCTCATGGCCGCGGGTCCGTCGCCGTCCTGGCTGCCAAAGTTTCCCTGCTTGTCAATCAGTGTGTAACGCATGTTCCATTCCTGGGCCATTCGCACCATGGAATCATAAACTGATTTGTCACCGTGGGGGTGAAATTTACCCAGAACCTCCCCTACGATCCTCGCTGATTTCTTAAAAGGTTTGTTGTAATGGATGCCCAATTCGTTCATGGCATGCAACACCCTCCTATGCACAGGTTTAAAGCCATCCCGTACATCCGGGAGGGCACGTCCGACGATTACCGACATCGAATAATCGATGTACGCGGTCTTCATCTGTTCTTCAATGTTAACGGGGTTGATACGGTTGTTGTCGCTGGTAGGATCAGGCGTGAGATTGTTCTCTTCCATACAGTCTGATTAGTCTGTTTATCAATGAGTTCCTCTCTGTTTTTCTGCTGTTCCGGAGGATGCCAAAATTACCGATTTTAAGGGGGAAAACCATGAGAATCCTTACATTGTGAATACTAAAAATCGTTGGTGAAAAACATTGTGGTTTTCGGGGCTGGAAAGTCGAGCACCTATCTTATAGAATACCTGTCGGGCATACTTGTTTCCCATAATCTTAATCTCATTCTGGTCGACGCAAACGAGGCCGCGGCACTGGAAAAACTACAGAATTCTCCAAATACCAGGGGCATCGGCCTTGATGTAAAAAACGATGTGGAAAGAAAGGCACAGATCGAGATTGCTGACCTGGTGATTTCCATGCTGCCCCCTGCCCTGCATTATCTCGTGGCGCTGGATTGTCTCGAATTCGGCAAACACCTGCTCACTGCTTCCTACACAGACAGCACGCTGACCAGCCTGGCCCCGCAAATCAAAGAAAAAGGGCTTCTTTTCCTTTGCGAGATGGGTTTGGATCCCGGCATAGACCACATGAGCGCAATGAAACTCATTCACCAGTTGCGCAACGAGGGTGCAACGATCACTTCATTCCGTTCTCACTGCGGCGGACTGGTTGCCCCCGAAAGCGACGACAATCCATGGAGGTATAAGGTAAGCTGGAATCCACGCAATGTGGTATTGGCGGGGAAAACCGGTGCGGTTTACAGGGAAAGAGGTGACCTCAAAGTGCTCAGTTATGAGCAGTTATTTGATCCGTTGAGAAGAGTAAATATTCCTGGTTTGACGGAACTCTGTTATTATCCCAACCGCGATTCCCTACATTATATCAACCTCTACCAGCTTGGTGATATCCCTACTTTTGTACGAACGACCCTGCGATATCCCGAATTTTCATTCGGATGGAAGAACCTGATCGAACTGCAGCTAACCGACGAAAAACCACAGTACGAAACAGATGGCATGAGCCTCAAACGGTTCTACCAGAAACACCTCAACGAGAATGGGTTTTCACAATGGATAGAAAAGCAACTGACCGCGAGGTTCACCCAGACAAAAGTTTTGTTGGAAAAACTGAGGCAACTCCTCAATGCCGAACAGGAAGCAGATGCCAGCCAGTTAAAAGAACTCAGGGACTTTATGATGGTAGACACAAAAGGTGAACTGTTGGATGTGAATCTTGATGACGTAAAGAATAAAGCAGCCTCGACAGTCGTGGGACAAATGCACGAAGCCAATCTTTCCATGAAACAACTTTTTTTCCTGGGTATGGATGACGACCAGACGCTGATCAACAAAGGCAAGTGCAGCGCCGCCGATGTGCTCCAGCTGTCACTTGAAACAAAACTTTCTTTGCGCCCTGGCGAAAAGGACATGATCATCATGCTTCACGAGATCGATTATACGGTAAGAAAGAAATTGCACAAGCTGAAAAGCTGTCTGATCGTAAAAGGACAGGATGATGTGCATACCGCAATGGCCAAAACTGTTGGTTTACCACTGGCCATCGCTGCTAAACTGATACTGGAAAAAAAGATCAATCTTACCGGCCTTCACATACCAATATTGCCGGAAATCTATGAGCCGGTGTTGAAAGAACTGGCATCTTTGGGAATTGTATTTCAGGAATCCTGATCACCAGACGACAGCTCCAGCACACGCTTCCATTCCGCTTCTGTAACCTGTTGCACACTCAGCCTGCTGTTTTTTACCAGCACCATTTCTTTGAGTGTTTTGTCTGCTTTGATTTCGGCAAGACCAACGGGTCTTCGCAGTTTCTTCCCCGGCTTTAGTTCCACCGACACCCAATTGGAATTATCCGTGGTCGGATCCTGGTAAGCCGTCTTTGACACCTTCGCGATACCGACTATCTCCGTCCCTTCGTTGCTGTGATAATAGAAAACCGCGTCATTTTTTTTCATGGTCCGCAGGTGATTCCTCGCCGCATAATTCCGGACGCCATCCCAGGAAGTGGATTTTTCCTTTACAAGTTGGTCCCATGAATATGCCGAGGGTTCGGACTTAACTAACCAGTATGCCATCGTTTCTGATTTAAGCTGTGAATTTAATTATTTCACGTAAAGAAAGTAAGGTGATTTCACGCCAAGCCACCAGGACTTCACGCCAAGTCACCAGGACTTCACGCCAAGTCGCAAAGAATTCGCAAAGCCGCGAAGATGACCGGTCTTTCGTTGCGACCTGCCTACGGCAGACAGGCTTTGCGCTGAACTGATAGCAATTAGAAAATAACTGCAATTGCGACTTTGCGTGAAACCTTCTTCGCGCCTTCTTTGGCTTGGCGTGAAATCCTTTGTGTTACCAGCCACTGACCAGTACGTCGGCAATATGCATGGTTTTGATGGGAATTCCTTTGAAGCGTATGTATCCATCCAGGTGCATAAGACAAGAATGATCCGTTGAAACGATATAGTCAGAACCTGTAGCTTTTGCATGCCCCAGTTTCTGATCGGCCATGCCGATGGATATGGGTTCGAATTTAACGGCGAAGGTGCCGCCAAACCCACAACAGGTTTCAACGTCGTCCATTTCTCGCAGTTGCAGGCCCTTCACCTTGCTGAGTAATTTTCTCGGCTCTGCTTTGATATGGCATTCCCTCAGGCCGGCACAGGAATCATGATAGGTGACGGTAGCATCGAACGTTGCGCCAAAATCTTCGACCTTAAGGATATTGACAAGAAACTCAGAGAATTCAAAGGTTCTTTTTGACAGGTCCTTCACCTCGGCATGCAGTGACGAGTTGCCGAAGAGTTTCTGGTAATAATTTCTTATGAAGCCAACGCAGGATGCACTTGGAACAACTATATAATCCGCACCCCTGAAGTCTTTGATGAATTTTTGGCAAACGGCTTTTGCCTCTTCGCGATATCCGGCATTGAAGGCTGGCTGTCCACAGCAGGTTTGTTCTGTATTGTATTCAACCTCGCACCCTGCCTTTTCGAGCACCCGGATCATGTTGAAGGCCGTCTGTGGATACAATTGATCGATAAAGCATGGAATGAATATCTGCACCTTCATAACTCACTGCTATTTTTTGATAGAAGAAATGCTCCCGGCAAGGGCGATCATCTTCAGGGCAGTGAGCGCGGCCTCTTCTCCCTTGTGACCCAGCGGACCGCCGAGCCGTTCTTCGGCCTGCATAGAATTGTCCAATGTCAGCACGCCAAATATCACCGGAATCGGTAGCATGAGGTTGAGCTGGGTGATGCCCTGCGTCACCGATTGGCATACATATTCAAAGTGAGGAGTGCCTCCCCGGATCACGCAACCCAGCGCTATGAAGGCCTGGGGCTTGTCATTTTTATATTTGTGAAAATCCCAGTACCTGTTGATGGCGAAAGGGATCTCAACAGCACCTGGTACATTAATTACAACGATCGATTTTGCACCATTGGCTTCAAGGATCTTCCTGCTTCCTTGCTCCAGCCTGTCAACAAAGTCCGCGTTCCAATCTGTTCGCACAATAACGACACAGGCATCACGTCCGAGCGCGATGCCTGTGTTTGAATCGTATAGTTTGCTGTTCGATACTTCGGCCATGAATTATTTATGATCAGCCGCCAGATTAATTGAAAGAACCAAGGCGGGCAAGGTATTTGTCAATTTCCGCCCCTCTTTCAGATGCGCTGTATTTGTCTTTAACCAGTTTGAACATTTCGATCGCTTCTTTTGTTTTTCCCAGATCCTGGTAAAGCAATCCCGCACGGAACAGGTATTCAGGAGAATTTATATTGTCGGCTTCAAACAGGGTTCCCGCCTTTCTGTATTGTTCGACGGCCGCATTCTTGTTGCCCTGTTCAGAATAAGCATCACCTAATAATCCGGCTGCTCTTACGGCGACAAGTTTATCAGTAGTTGAAAAATCCTTCAGGTATTTAACCGCATTCTTAAAATCACCCATCTTCATATAGCAGGAACCAGCATAGAAATGAGCAAGCTTAGCCGTTTTTGTGCTGCCATACCTGGAAATGATCTTCAGGAAACCGGGGTTGGGGCCGTCTCCGTTCAGCGCCAACGCTGCTGAATCCATGCGATAATACTGTTCGGCTTTCCAAACGGCATCAGCAGCCTTCTGTTCTTCAGGGGCTACTATGTAGTTCTTATAAATAATAAAACCCGCAACAACCAAAATGATCGCCAGCACAGCGCCGACAATGATTTTACTGTATTTCTGCCAGAACAGTTCAGTTCTGTCTCCGCTGCGATGAGGCTGCACGGTTACCGGTTTTGCATCAGGCTGGTTAATTTGAGTGGCCATTAGTGTTATATGTGTATTTTTCTTGTGGGTACCTTTGTTTGGAATTTAGTCGATGATAAATGGATAGTCTTCCTGTTTAACTACATCCTTAAGTACTTCGTTGTCGTCGGGCCATGGTGACTCTTCGGCAAATTTAACAGCGGCGGCAACAACGTCCTCTACCCTTTTGTCGATCTTCTTCAAATCATCTTCGGAAGCATGTTTATTTTTCAGTATAGTGCTCTTCACCTGCTGGATCGGATCCCGTTGCTTGTACTCTTCTACCTCTTCCTTTGTCCTGTATTTCTGGGGGTCGGAAATTGAATGACCCTTGTAGCGATAAGTCTTGATTTCCAATAAAGTAGGGCCGCCACCTTCTCTTCCTCTTTTAACCGCCCTGGACACAGCCTCATGAACTGCCTCAGGGCTCATTCCGTCGACTGAATCGCCGGGCATTTCGTAAGCGTCGGCCAGTTTATAGATGTCCACCACATTACTCGTCCTTTCTACTGAAGTACCCATCGCGTAATTGTTGTTCTCGCAAATGAATATTACGGGGAGTTTCCAGGTCATGGCTATGTTGAACACTTCATGCAACATACCCTGGCGTGCAGCGCCATCTCCGAAGAAGGTGATTGAAACATTGTCAGTGCCCTTATACTTCTCGGCAAAGGCCAGACCCGCGCCCGTGCCAATTTGGGCGCCAACGATGCCATGGCCGCCGAAAAAGAAAACATCGCGTCCGAAAAAGTGCATGCTGCCTCCTTTTCCCTTGGCGCAGCCCGTAGCCTTGCCATAAAGTTCGGCCATACAATTATTCGGATTGACCCCTTTGGCAAGAGCCAGCCCGTGGTCGCGATAGGCGGTAATGAACGGATCTTCGATTCTGGTGGCGGTCATGCAACCTGCGGCAATGGCTTCCTGGCCGATATAGGCATGAAAAAAGCCGCGGATCTTACCCTCCATTTTATACTTCTCTTCTGCCATCAGTTCGAATGTCCTGATCAGCTGCATCAATTCGTACCAGTAGAGGTAAGTTTCCTTTGAAAATTTAGTCGCCACTTTACAAAATTTGAGCGGCAAAGATAAGGGTATGCAGGCAATATTTCTTCTAAACGGCAACCTGTATATTGCACGCTATCTGAATAAGTTGCTGCAGCTCGAATCAATATCTCTGGTACAGTTCAAGAACTATTCCGAAGGCCATTTCCCCTTTCGGGAACGCATCATCGGCATATGTGGAAAGAATGGCGTGGGCAAGACAAACCTGCTTGACGCCATCTATTATCTATGCTTCACGAAAAGCTATTTCAACCGGTCGGATTCGCAGAATGCCACTAACGGCACCACGGGTTTCCGGATCGAAGGCAATTTCCGGGAAAACCAGCAGGCAGTAACCGCAGTCTGTATACTGCGCGAAGCAGGCAGGAAGGAGTTTATCGTGGATGACAGCCCCTATGAGCGTTTTGCCCAACATATTGGCCGGTTTCCCTGCGTCATGATCGCCCCGGACGACATCCAGATCATCAGTTCCGGAAGTGAGGAAAGGAGGAGATTCATTGACGCCCTCATGAGCCAGCTGGATCCGGAATACCTCAGGCGCCTGATCAACTACAACAAAATTTTCCAGCAAAGAAACAGCTGCCTGAAATCGATGGCGGAAAATCGAATCCGCGATCCCCAATTACTCACCGTCTATGATGAGCAACTGGTTCCCGAGGGGGAGTTTATACATCAGCGGAGAAAAGATTTTCTCGCCGGATGTCTCGAACTGGCAAAAACATTTTACCGGCAGATATCGGCGGGTGAGGAAGAGGTGGACCTGGTTTACCAGAGTCAGCTGTCCTCAACCGAATTCCGGAATTTGCTTGAAGGATCAAGAGAAAAAGACCTGCACCTTCAGCGAACCAATACCGGCATTCACAAGGACGACCTGGTACTCACCCTCAATGGTGAACCGTTCCGGCTTATGGCTTCACAGGGTCAGAGAAAAAGTCTGCTCTTCGCACTAAAGCTCGCAGAATTTGAATCGCTCAGGACTACGAAAGGATTTGCTCCTTTGCTTCTGCTCGACGATGTATTTGAAAAACTCGATGAAGGGCGTATGCATAATCTGCTGGATCAGGTTTGTGTAAACAATGGAGGCCAGATCTTCATAACCGACACGCATCAGTCGCGGATCGAGGAACATTTTTCAAGACTCGGACTTAGCTTTCAGCTAATTAACCTCTGATCAAAATAAAACCGCTTATTTTTGAATTATGGGCGAATATTCTCTCGGCGATGCCATGAAACAATTCTTGCAGAAGAGCAAACTCAAGGCTCCCTTGCAGGCGATGAGGATCGAAGAGATCTGGGAAAACCTGATGGGTAAAACCATTGCAAGGTACACCGGCAAAATTAGCATCCATGGTCACACGCTCTATGTTACCACAACCGTGGCACCGCTGAAACAGGAATTGCTTTATCAGAAGGAAAAGATCATGCAGCGGGTCAACGAAGCCCTTGGCGACAAGGTGATCAGCGAGGTAGTGATTAATTAGCTTGTGGAGATTCGTGGGTCGACCATGCCATAGAGGACATCGGCGAGCAGGTTGATTACGATAAAGAAAAAGGAAGACACCAAGACGGAACCCATCACAACCGGAAAGTCCAGGTTTTCCAATGCATCTACGGTAATCTTTCCAATCCCCTTCCAGCCAAAAATATATTCTACAAAAAAAGCGCCCGCCAGCAGTTCCGCAAACCAACCCGTTATTGCGGTGATGACAGGATTCAACGCATTTCTAAGGGCGTGTTTAGTGATCACCATCCTTCGCGACAACCCTTTCGCATAGGCGGTCCTGATATAGTCCTGGCTCAGTACATCCAGCATCGAACTCCTGGTTAGCTGGGTGATGATGGCGAGTGGCCGGATCCCGAGTGTGATGGCGGGCAGCAGGAGATTTTCCAGTCTTATGCTTCGTCCAGCGAAGGGATCGGTGTCGAAAAGACTACCAGTCATGCTCAGGCCGGTGAAATCGCTGAGTACAAATCCAAATAAATAGGCGATGATAATACCCATAAAAAAAGAGGGAGCGGAAATACCGAGTACGCTTGCAAAAATGGAGGAGGTATCCAACCAGGTGTTTCGCTTAACCGCTGCGAGCATGCCCAGCGGGATACCCGCGGCAACCGCGATGATCATGGCTGCGATAGCCAGTACGATAGTGCCGGGCAATGCTTCGGTAAGTATGTCCCAGACCTCCCGTCTCGACTGGTAGGATCTCCGCAGGTAGGGAAGTTTTATTCCAACCTGTATCCCACCGCCAACAAAAAGTCCATTGATTTGTTTCCTTTTGATCTCTTCTGTCCTGTACACCGAAAGGGGCGATACATCATTCATGTAGAGCAGGAACTGTTTCCATTTGGGCTTGTCGAGATACAATTCCTTCCTGATATTTTCCCTGGTGGCCGCATCACCCGTTTGTCCCATCACCAGTCGTGAAGGATCGCCAAACCCCTGGAACAGAAAAAAAACTACAATCACCACACCGGCCATGACCAGTATACCATTGAGCGTTTTTTTCAGGAGATAATTACGCATCAGCGGTTGGATACGTTTTCGAGAAATTTACCGGCCTTGTCAAAATCCACGGCGCTCCATTTCTGAATAACCGTGCCTCCCCTGATCAGGAAAAGCGTGGGATTATGTCTGGCGGCAGTTTTGATGGCGGTGCCGTCGGCCCGCAATGGAATGAAACCCGCGAGGTCAGGTACCGATCTTACCAATTCATCCGGCAGTAGGTTCGTTACAAGGAATGAGGATACTCCCGCGTTGTGTGCCTTGTCGAAGATATCACTTACGCGTTTGGACCACTCGCCCTGTTCATAACCATCCTTCACAAAAATATACAACTGATTTTTTTGTTTACCCAGCAGGGATAACGTCGTGTCATTTCCATTGACTGTCTGCAGACCGAAATCACGGATTGCGGGGCTTGCATTTCCTTTCTTCACTACCTTGTCTTCTCTCTTTACAAATTTGTAGCTGTCGTCGAAGTCGGCCGGAAACTGGTCAGCTGTGAAGGAAGATTGTTTACCGTTTTTCTCGTATGTGAACAGGATAACCGTGCTGTCGGGAATAGAACCGGGTGGGGCCTTCATTTTCTCGGTGAGATTATTTCCTTTCTTATATGGAAGACAATCCACAACCGGCAGGTGGCGCAGCACATACCACTGAAAACCGAGGGAAAGCGTGAGAGTAACCAGCAATATCAGGAAAGCAGTCCGCGATCTGAACAGGGAGCGAATGGATTTGCGGAACGGAAATATGATCAGGATAAGTGCCAGCAGCAACAGGTCCTTCAGAAAGGATTGATTTGCCTGGAGGGGAATGCAGTCGCCGAAGCAGCCGCATTCGCGGATCTTGCCGGAAAAAAGCGCATATCCGGTAAGGAAAGTAAAGAAGATGATCAGCAGCAGGAGCAGCCAGCTGAAAATGCCCATTCTCCATCCAATCAGGATTGCCACGCCAGCGATGATCTCGAAACTGATCATCAGTATGGAAAACATCAAAGTATAATGATCCATGAAACTCAGATGCCAGACTTCAAAAAATTCCTGCATCTTATAGCTCAGCCCAAGCGGATCATTGGCCTTGATGAGTCCCGAAAAGATAAAAAGCACGCCTACGATAAACCTGGCAACGGGCAGGAAGAATTTCATAGTAATCTGATTTGCTATTCACTCATGATCAGGGCAAAGAGTGAGTAGTTGATGATGTCATGATAATTTGCATCCAGTCCCTCGCTGATCAGGGTCTTTCCATTGTTGGCAATGATCTGCCGCATCCGAAGCAGTTTCATGAGTATTAGGTCTGTGAAACTTTCCTGGCTCATACTTCTCCATGCTTCGCCATAATCGTGGTTCTTTGCAAGCATCAGAGTTTTTGTTTCCTGGATTTTTTCATCATACCATTTTTCTACCGTGGCCAGGTCCAGGTCTTCAATCGCGTCGTGGCCCAGGCTTAGTTGGATCAGTCCGATCACCGCATAATTGACCATCCCCTTGAACTCATCGCGTATATCATCTTCAATCATTTGTGTGCCCTTTTCCTGGATGGTTCTGATCCGCTGGGCCTTGATGAAAAGCTGGTCGAGTATGGAGATCGGGCGCAATACCCTCCAGGAAGTGCCGTAGTCTTTGGTTTTTTTTATGAATATATCCCTGCACGCAGACACAGCCCTGTCGTATTGCTGATCGGTATTAGTCATTTAAAGAAAGAATCAGTTTATCTCTGCTTGAATTAATTATCTATTTTGCTCATCAAATGTAAAGATATCCACTCAATGTTTACCCTCAATTGCAAGGGCAGGTTACTGGTTGCTGAGCAGGCTTTGGTAATGGGGATCGTAAACCTCACTCCCGATTCTTTCTACGATGATAGCAGGTCTGCTGTGAAAGATTCATTATTGCCAATGGTGGAAAAAATGCTCAACGAGGGCGCCGACATCATAGACATCGGCGCGCAGAGCACAAGACCTGGTGCCGATCTGCTTTCTGCGGAAGACGAAATAGCGAGACTTGCGGGCGCTGTAAACCTGATCCTCAAGAATTTTCCGGATTGTATCATTTCCATCGATACCTATTATGCCCGGGTTGCATCCAATTGCATCGAAGCAGGCGCTTCCATCATCAATGATGTCAGCGGCGGAAAGGCAGATGAACAAATGCTGGCGACTGCTGCATCACTTAATGCGCCCTATGTTTGCATGCACAGCAGGGGTACACCCCAAACCATGCATCAATCTACTGCCTATCACAATATTACTGCGGAAGTCATGGAATATTTTGTTGAAAGGGAACAGGCCTGCAGACAGGCGGGCATCCATGACCTGATCATCGATCCTGGTTTTGGATTCAGCAAAAATGCTAAGGGAAATTTTGAATTACTGAATCAGCTGCCTTCGTTCGCCATATTTGAAAGACCCATCCTCGTTGGCATATCAAGGAAGTCGACGATATACAAAACGCTTCAGACCAGTGTTGAACATGCACTCAATGGCACTACTGTCCTCAATACTGTGGCCCTCATGAAAGGTGCCTCGATACTCAGGGTGCACGATGTGAGGGAAGCCAGAGAATGCGTGCAACTGTTATCCGCATTGACCGGATCCTGAAAAGCAAAACAGGCCGGCATCATCTGCCAGCCCGTTCATTAAACTATTCTGCCTTGAATTATTTTGTTGCGGGTGCTGGACGCGGTGGTGTTGCGGCTCCTGGTCTTGAACCTCCGGGCCTCTGACCACCTGGGTTTCCGCGAAGACCTGATGGCATCTGTGGCTTTGCTTCTTCCTTGGCATCCGTCACATCGATCACATCAACGTCAAAGATCAGGTTCTCGAATGGCTTGAATGGAGCTCCCTGTGGCGGGTTGGCACCATAAGCAAGTAAGGAAGGAACATACAACCGGCCTTTGCCACCTTTGTTGAACAAACGAAGACCATCATCCCAGCCTTCAATCGCTCCTCTCCTTCCGATGACCAGCACATACGGGTCCGCATGACCGAAACTGGTGTCGATATTGGAATCGAAGACCTTGCCTTCAAATGTGCGACCCGTGTACTTCACGTGCACAGCCTTGCCTGAGTCGGCAGCCGGGCCACTTCCTTTTTCAAGTATTTCAACAAAGACTCCTTTTGGTGACTTTTCTGTCTTGATGTTTTTGTCGGCGAGGTATTTTGAGATGACCGCTGCCTCTTGCACTTTTTGTCCCGCCATCAGTTCCTGCTGATCTTTCTTCAGCTCATCTTCACTGTTGAAAACGTCAAGCACCTTAAGGGTAAGGATGATCTTGTCTTTTTTACCAAAGACCGGGGGCAGTGGGCCCTGTTTTTTAGTGAGGCTGTCTACAAGCATCACTACAACGGCACTGTCGCCTTTCCTGAGCATATTGAATACTTCAGCGGGATTGTAAGTTGCCCCCACGCTATCTACAGGTGCATAAGTTGGAAGACCGCCAATGCTTGTCGCAATGTTGGTATCCTTCATCGGTCCCTGCAATTTATTTGTGAAATGTACCTTCAGAAACTGGCCTTTTTTTGCGGGTGCTCCCTTTCCATCACTAAAGATCTTGTACATCAAACCACTTTTGGTCTTTTTGAATGCACCGCCCCTGGAACAACCTGCTACGGCAAGTAAGAGGGCAAAACTGAAAATAATTAGAGTTGTTTTTTTCATCATGTTAATTATTGTAATTGTGCGACGTTTTCTTTCATTGCTATTTTGAACTGTTCTACAGTGCGCTCCAGGGACTCCGATGACCTTCCTCCCGAGGCGTTGAAATGTCCTCCACCATTAAAATATTTTCGGGCAAATGTATTGGTGTCGAACCCTCCCTTGCTTCTGAAACTCCATTTTCTTTCTTCATCCCTGTCAATGACCAGAGCGGCGAGCTTAATGCCCTGGATGCTCAGCGGATAATTGACCAGTCCTTCCGTGTCTCCTGTTTTGATCTGAAACCTGAGGAGATCCTTTTTTGTGATCGCTATCAGAGCGGCATTGTATTCGTAGAAAATTTCCATCCTGCTCATGAGTACGTGACCAATGAACCTCAGCCGGTTCTCCAGGAAGTTGTCATAAATATTTTCATGCACCCTGGTGTGATCAAGTCCCCGGTCTTTCAGGTCCGCAACCATCCGGTGAACGGATGCCGTGGTTGACGAAAAACGGAACGAACCTGTGTCCGCCATCACACCCGCATACAAACATTCAGCCACTTCTGTATTGATCAGCCCGTGGTGGCCTGAAGTGATGATAAAATCGTAGACCATTTCACAGGTAGAACTCTTTGCCGTATTGCTCACACCATAATCAAAAGCGGCTAGTTCCGGTTGCTGGTGGTGATCGAGAAGGATTTTTATCCCTTTAAAATCATAAAGACGGGGTGAGAGATTCTTGGTGCGGGTGAAAATGTTAAAATCGAGGCAAAATAACCAATCGGCGGCATTTAACGCTGCCTGGGCCTTGTCATTGGTGAGCTCGAAGTCGATCACTTTTGACGAGCCCGGCATCCAGTTCAGCCAGGTAGGCCAGTTTGTTGGCGAAATTACGGTGACGGTATGACCGAACTGTATCAAAAACTGATACAACCCCAGTGAGGATCCCAGTGCATCAGGATCAGGTTTCTGATGCATGGTGATCACTATGTTACGGGGAGCCGATAATAAAGGGAATATTTCCTCGACAGGTTTCATCAAAATGCCCGCAAAGTTGCGGAAATAATGACCAATTGCCAATTTTTGTTAGCTGCTGACAGCCAAAGCATTATTAAAATCCTAAACTTCTTATACCTTTGCGGCCAAATTGCAAATAAATGACCAACAGAACGTTCACCATGATCAAGCCGGATGCGATGCAGAAGGGACATGCCGGCGCTATCATCGACCGTATCATCAAAGAAGGCTATCAGATTGTTGCATTGAAACTAACCCGGCTCACCGAAGAAAAGGCCGGGGAATTTTATGCCATACACAAGGAGCGTCCATTTTACGGAGAACTTGTATCCTTCATGAGCAGCGGCCCGATCCTGGCAGCCATTCTGGAAAAGAACGATGCGGTGTCCAGCTTTCGCAAACTGATTGGCGCTACTGATCCGGCAAAGGCTGATCAGGGAACGATCAGAAAAATTTTCGCCACCTCTCTCGGTGAAAATGCCATACATGGAAGCGACAGCGACGAAAATGCAAAGATTGAAGGTGATTTCTTTTTCAGCATACTGGAAAGAGTAATATAACATGAAAAGTCAACCCCTCATCGGTATTATTATGGGTAGCGACAGTGACCTGCCGGTAATGCAGGCCTCGGCTGAATTGCTAAAGCAGTTCGGTATCCCGTTTGAACTCACCGTCGTCTCTGCACATCGTACTCCCGACCGGATGATGAATTATGCGCGCACCGCGAGAACCCGTGGTCTTAAGGTGATCATCGCAGGCGCCGGCGGAGCTGCTCATCTTCCGGGGATGATTGCTGCACTTACTTCCCTGCCTGTCATCGGTGTGCCGGTGAATTCGTCAAACTCAATTGACGGATGGGATTCGATACTATCCATCTTGCAGATGCCGGCGGGCATCCCGGTGGCCACAGTTGCCCTCAACGGTGCGCGAAATGCCGCTATTCTTGCGGCAAGCATAGTTGGTGCCTTCGACCCAAAAATTGCTGCAGTCATTGATGATTTCAAAAAGCAAATGGAATCGGAAGTCAACAGCAAGGCAACCAAGCTCAAGAATGATGGCTGGTCGAATAGCTATGATGTGTGAACCGCATCCAGCGCGTCCATTTCAACAATCACAAATTCCTGATCGAGTAAAAGCGAAGCTTCATAGATAATATCGATGAAGGCGGCGCCCCAGCGGGCATAAAAAGGCATAAAATTCTCAATTCTCTCCTGGAGCCCACCGGTAGGGAACAAGAAGGATTTTACGGTGGATAGCTGACGCTGCAGCGCTTCGTATTTCTTTTTCTCAGCCTTCAATAATTTTTTTTCCAGTTGCTCTATCCGCCTGATGGCCTGGGTTTGAAGCGCGCCCACGTGGGCCTCCAGAGTTTTGTCAACGGCCTTCGCAATGCCCGAGACGTGCTCATATTCTTTTCTTAGCGCTTCCATTTCGTCGTGGAGTGTGAGCTGATGCCCTGAACCGGCTTTTACCAGCCTGCTGAACAATTGCTGTTCGGGCAGGAAAATATCCTTGTAACCGATACCCAGTTTTGACAGTAGCGATTTTGTTTTCCTGTCTATTACAAGAAAAGAGTTTCTAAGGATCAACTGGGGATAGAATCTTTTGTAGTGTTTAAACAGATCTTTTAGTTCCAGCCAGTATGCAAGTTCTCCCCCACCCCCAACAAAAGCAACATCGGGTAAAATGGTTTCCTGGAACAAACCACGAAGGATAACATTGGGGCTGAATCTTTCCGGATGGGAATGGAGTTCTTTTCTGAGCTCGTCGGTGGTGAAGGAGAGTTCTGAGTTGACCACCAGGTATCTGTCGCCTGATTGTTCGATTCTTTCCCTGATACCACCCTCGAGGTAAAAAAGATTAATGGGCCTGGGCTGCGCTTGTACCCTGAATTCATTACCAATCTTATCCAAAGTTTGCTCTACGATACCCGCCGATCGCTGATTAAATAATTCATCTTCAAATACGGGGATCATTTTCTTCTTGAAGGCGGCGTTATCCGGTATCAGCACCAGGAGCCCATACTTCGAAAATAAATGATGCACCAGCCTCAGCGTTGCGGTCTGAATGTCGGGACTTTCAAGATAGCATGTGCTGATCAGCTGTATCAGTTCGCTGCCGAAAGGAAGAGTTGCCAATTCACCCTGCATCCTGTCGATGATCTTTTCCAGCCCCTTCGGCTTCATCCTGCCGATGGCTCCTGCCTGTTTTGTAGTCCAGGACAGTTTCTCTCCATACAAATAAATATGTCCAAGCTCATCGAGGTCCGCATCCTCGCTTCCCATATAATACACCGGAATAAAATGCTCACCCGGTCTTTTCTTGTTGTACTCCTGGGCTATGCGGATGGAATGGAGGATCTTATAAACAAAAAATAATGTTCCGGTAAATATTGCAGGCTGATGAGCTGTACAAATTGTGTAAGTATTCTCGTTCAGCAGCAATTCAATGGACTCATTAACTGCTGCGCTTGCAGGCAGGCCTGCATACTGCTTATGCAATTCTGAAACAAGAAGTGGTCTGTCTACCGGATATTTCCGGCGGTCTGCAATCGCCTGATCCAATCCGGCTTCGGTAACAGGGTACTCATAGAAGGGTTTAAGCCTGGGATCACCGTTCACATAAGCTTCAACCAGCTCCGAAAAATATCCGGTCTCAATGTAGGAGATCCGCGTTAATGAGGTGGTCATTATTGCAACTGGTACGCTACCACGCTTTTTTTGAAAAAGGTAGGCACAAACACTGTTTTGGTGCTGGGATCATAACTGATATCCGCAGTATTGCTTTTTTCGGTATGAGTATCCAGTAACAGTTCCGTTGTTCCATCTCCTTTCACATAGTAAATAAATCCGGCCCAACACGATACCAGGAAATCAGCGCCCTGAACGTGTTGAAGCCCATCGGTGTTTCCTTCCATGCCATCCGCAATTTTGGTGAGTGTTTTGTCAGCTCCCACTTTGTTCAGACTTCCGTCATCAAGCACATATAGTTGCTTATTGTGAACCAGCAGTCCGTTAGGCCCTTTCAGGTTTTCCAGCAGAAAGGAAGGTTTGTCGTTCTCGATCTTGATCACTGTCTTCTTCTTCGAGTCGGAAACGTAGATGACCCCGTTAGCGTCAGCAGCAACATCATTTAGGAACTCACTATTAGGGATCGCAATCCTTTTGGTGATCTGCCCTGTAACAATATCGATGCCCACCACCTCGCTGAGATCTGCGACCCAGAGGGTGTTGTTTACCAGTGCCATGCCCTTGGGTGCGTTCAGTCCCCTAACCCAATCCACATTGATCACCTTTCCATCGAGCCCAATCTTGCCGATGGAGCCCTTGCCATCCTTTTTGTCCGGGGCACCATCAATGTTAGAGACATACAGGATCTTGTTCTTCGCGTCAAAAAAAACAGATTCAGGAACTTTCAAAATGGTGTCGGTGCGCCATTTTTCGACGAGCTTGTGTTGCGCCCTCACTGTTTTTGTAATAGTCAGCAGGAAAACAACGCATAATGTCAGGATTATTCTTTGTAGCATCGTAGAATGATTTGATACAATTTATGAAATAGGAACTATGATTTCACTGAGAATTTATAGATGGTAGTCTGTTTGTATGTCTCTCCCGGTTTCAGGATGGTACTGGGAAAGGCGGGTCTGTTTGGAGAGTCTGGGAAATGCTGTGCTTCAAGACAAAATCCACCATTCCTGACATACTTCATCCCGTTTTTGCCAGTCAGGCTGCCGTCAAGGAAGTTTCCCGTATAAAACTGCACTCCGGGCTCGGTGGTGAACATTTCCAACAGTCTGCCGCTGTTTGGGTCAGTGACCGAGACTGCAAATTCAGGACTCGTGTTGTTCTTTTTGTTTAGCACCCAGTTGTGATCATAACCACCCTCAACCTTGTCGATCCGGTCACCAATCCTGGACGGTACGTTGAAATCCATAGCCGTACCATTTACGGGTGTTAATTCGCCCGTGGGTATGAGGGTCTTGTCGACCGGTGTGTACCTGTCCGCATGTATCGTCACCAGGTGGCCGAGGATTGTTGAATCCCTGCCTCCGGAAAGATTGAAATAAGTATGGTTGGTCAGATTTACGGGCGTGGCCTTGTCGGTCGTAGCGCTGTATTCAATTTTTATTTCATTGCCGGCAGTCAGGGTATAAACTACCCTCACCTGTAGCGTTCCGGGGAAGCCCTCTTCTCCATCCTTACTGGTATAGGATAGTTGCAGGCTGCTGTCACCAGGCTGTGGTACTGCCGCCCATACTTTGCGATTGAATCCTACAATGCCGCCGTGAAGCGCATGTCCGTGGTCGTTGGTACCTATCTGGTATTTTTTACCGTCAAGTGTAAACCGCCCTTTGGCTATTCTGTTTCCATAGCGGCCAACCAGGCAGCCGAAAAAGGGATTCTTTGTCTGGGTATAACCGGACAATGAATCGAACCCCAGCACCACATCGCCTTGATTGCCGGCGCTGTCCGGCACAATTACATTGGTGATGGTACCTCCATAATTGATGATCTTCACCACCATACCCGAGGTATTGGTGAGTGTGTAGCGGGTGATATCCTGTCCATCGACAGAACCATATTTTTCCTGTTGAATTCCGGGATTTGTTTTGGTTGTCATAGAATCCTGTGTTTGATTTTCAGGTGTTGAATTGCTAGTGTCATTGCAGGAAGAAGAGAAAAATAGTGTGGCTGCTGCAATCGTCCACGCAGGGAAGGCAAGTTGTTTCATGCATTATTGTTTTGAGTGTCGTTTTATATTACCTCTGCTTCAAGATCATAATCATATGCTTTGATGATCCGCGCATTTACGAAATCACCAATTGTCAATTTGCCCGCAGTATTCAGGATCACTTCGTTGTCCACTTCCACGCTGTCGAATTCAGTTCTTCCAAGATATCTTCCTGATTCTTTTTTGTCCACCAGCACGCGGAAAGTCCTGCCTATTTTTTCCTGGTTCTTCTCAAATGAAATCTGTTGCTGCACCTCCATAATTTCCTGTGCACGGATTTCCTTTTCTTCGGGTGCAATATCATCAGTAAGATCAAAGGCCCCGGTATTTTCTTCGTGGCTGTATGTGAAGATCCCCACTCTGTCGAAACGATGTTGTTCAAGAAAACCTTTCAGGGTGTCCACGTCATCCCGGGTTTCTCCGGGAAAGCCGGTGATCAGGGTGGTTCGCAAACAAATACCAGGCACGGTTTCGCGGATAGCCTGAATCAACTCATCCATTTCGTTTTTTGTGATCTGTCTGCGCATTGCGCTGAGCACGGGATCGCTGGCATGTTGCAATGGCATGTCGAGGTAATTGCAGATATTCTCGCGCTGCCTCATCACCTCAAGAATGTCCAGTGGAAATTTTGAAGGATAAGCATAATGCAGTCGGATCCAGTGCAATCCGGGAATGTCCGCCAGCCTGTTCATCAGGTCCGGCAGCATTCTTTTCTTATAAATGTCCAGCCCGTAATAGGTAAGCTCCTGCGCAATCAGCATGATCTCTTTCACCCCCATCGCTACCAAATGTTCCGCTTCTTTCACGAGGTCTTCTATCGTACGGCTGACGTGTTTGCCACGCATCAGTGGAATGGCACAGAAGGAACAAGTCCTGTTGCAGCCTTCCGATATCTTCAGGTAGGCATAGTGTTTAGGAGTGGACAATAATCTTTCACCCACGAGTTCAGCCCTGTAATCAGTATTAAATTGTTTCAGCAGGCCGGGCAATTCCATTGTGCCAAAAAAGGCGTCTACTTCGGGTATCTCTGCTTCGAGGTTGTTGCGATAGCGTTCGCTGAGGCAGCCGGTTACATAAACCTTGTCGACCTGGCCTCTTCTTTTGAGCTCAACCTGGCTGAGTATGGTGTTGATGGATTCTTCCTTTGCTTTGTCGATGAAGCCACAGGTGTTGACCACTACGATGTTGTGGTCGTGCTTCTTGTTCTCGTGTACAACATCGATATCATTGGCTGCCAGCTGACCGCTCAGCACCTCGCTGTCTACCATGTTCTTGCTGCACCCCAGTGTAATGATATTGACCTTGTCTTTCCTGAGCGTTCTTGTTTTCATAAATGAAGTGGCAAAGGTAACAAGCCGGTCTCACTTGCCGCAGATGTAAAGAAGCTGGCTTTGTTAAATCCGGAATAACTATACTTCGAGGTCGAAAAGCGAACCCACAAATTCATGTTTGTCGAATACTAGCAGGTCGGTCATCTTCTCGCCTACTCCAATAAATTTCACGGGGATCCGGAACTGATCTGCAACGGCCAGTACCACTCCTCCCTTGGCCGTGCCATCGAGTTTCGTGATGGCGATAGCCGTCACATCGGTAGCCGCTGTAAATTGTTTAGCCTGTTCAATGGCGTTCTGCCCAGTAGATCCATCCAGCACGAGCAGCACCTCGTGGGGTGCCTCAGGGATGATCCTGGCCATGACTCTTTTGATCTTCATCAGTTCCTCCATCAGGTGGGCCTTGTTGTGAAGACGGCCAGCAGTGTCGATGATGATCACGTCTGAATTCCTTGACAACCCGCTCTGGACGGCATCGAAAGCCACTGCAGCCGGGTCGGAGCCCATGGCCTGCTTGACGATGGGCACACCCGTCCTTTCGCTCCATATGGTCAATTGATCCACCGCTGCGGCACGGAAGGTGTCTGCCGCTCCCAGCAGCACAGATTTGCCGGCAGATTTGAAATTATAGGCCAGCTTGCCAATAGTGGTGGTCTTTCCTGCCCCATTCACCCCAACCACCAGGATCACATAGGGCTTGCTGGGCAAGTCGGAGGTAAATGTGTATGCACCTGTGGGAGGATCTGGCATGAGACCCTCAATTTCCTCTTTAAGCATCCTGCTCAACTCGCTGGTACCTACATATTTATCCTTTGCCACTCGTTTTTCAATCAGATCAATGATCTTCACCGTGGTGTCGATGCCAACGTCGGCGCTGACCAGCGCTGTTTCCAAGTCATCAAGCACCTCTTCGTCCACGGTTGACTTGCCCGCGACGGCCTTGGTGATCCTGGAGAGAAATCCTTCCTTGGTCTTCTGCAGTCCCTGGTCGAGGGACTCTTTCTCTTTTTTGCCAAATATTTTGTCGAAAAAACCCATGATGCACGGTTGAACTTTAAAACACAAAAAGCTGCTCCTGAAGGAACAGCTTTAAAAATTAATTAGCCCTGGTTGGTTATTTCTGCGAAAGATATTCCTTGACCTTATCCTTGTGAACGATGGCTTCTTTGAAAGTGTAAGCGCCTGACTTAGGGCTGCGAACGGCACGGATTACTTTGGTCCAGTTCTTTGCTTCTGCGGCTGCCTTCTGGTCTTTTGTTTTAATCGCGGTTTTAGCTGATTTTGCCATGGGTGCAATTATTTAATTTCTTTATGAATAGTGTACTTCTTCAGAATGGGATTGAATTTCTTCAGTTCCAGTCTTTCCGGAGTATTTTTCTTGTTTTTTTCGCTGATGTAACGGCTGGTACCAGGCAGACCGCTGGTTTTGTGCTCTGTACATTCGAGGATAACCTGTACCCTGCTTCCTTTCTTTGCCATTGTTGTTCGTTTATAATGTTATTCGGGGGGTCGCCGGTCCTTAGATTTTCTGCCCCTGGGCCCTGAGTTTTTTTACCACCGTTAGCAGTCCGTTCTTGTTGATCGTCCTGATGCCTTCAGTTGACAGTTTCAGGATGATCCACCTGTCTTCTTCGGCCAGGAAATAACGCTTGGTCTGCAGATTGGGCAGGAACCTGCGTTTGGTTTTGATATTCGAATGCGAAACCGAATTTCCCGTGATGGGCACTTTACCGGTGATCTGACAGATTCTGGACATGACTGGAAAAATTTGGACGGCGAAGGTCGTAAAATCTTATGGAATATCAAAATAGATTTAGCTTCACCGCGACGTAAAGTTCATAATTAATTAATTTAATGCGACAAGATCCTTTTCAACCTTTGATTTGCAACAAAGTGAAAGGATAAATGATAGAAATGAGACGGAAAACGATTGCCAGGGATATCAGTTGGCTAGCATTCAACGGCAGGGTTTTGCAAGAGGCGGGGGATCCGAGCGTACCGCTTCGGCAAAGGGTGAAATTCCTGGGCATATTCTCCAACAATACCGACGAGTTCTTCAGGGTCCGTGTGGCCACCCTGAAGCGTATGGTCGATTTCGGTCCCAAGATCCGCAACATGCACCTGGAACAGGCTCCGGCAGCCATCCTGGACGAAATCCAGGAAATCGTCCTGGACCAGCAGTCTGAATTCAACCGGATCTGGGAAGAGGTGAGGCTGGAGATGGAAAAAAAGAAGATCTTCCTGCTCAACCCGGAAGATCTCAACCCGGAACAACAGGTCTTCGTTCGGGAGTTTTTCGAGGAAGAAGTGAGGTCTAACATCATACCCCTGATGATAGAGAGCATCACCCAGCTCCCCTACCTGCGGGAAAAATCCATCTACCTCGGCGTGGTGATGTCCACCAAAGAACACAACCTGAAAAGGAAATACTCCATTATCGAAGTGCCATCCAGGATCCTGGGCCGGTTCAAGGAAGTACCGGGGGCGGAAGGGTCCCATAACATCATCCTGCTGGAAGACGTGATCCGTTGCAACCTCAAAAGCATCTTCTCCTATTTTGGCTACGATCATTATGAATCCTGGGCCTTTAAATTGACCAAGGACGCCGAGATGGAGATCGAAAACGACCTTTCTACCACCATCCTTCAGAAGATCGAAAAAGGAGTCAAAAGCAGGCGCAAGGGCAAGCCGGTGAGGTTTGTTTACGACAAGCAAATGGACCCCCTCCTGCTGGACTTCCTGATGAAAAAACTCAACCTGACTACCAAAGACAGTCTGATACCCGGGGGGCGCATCCATAATTTCCGTCATTTCATGGACTTTCCAAATGTGTTCAGGGAAACCGGCCTGAGGAAAAAACCTTTTCTGCATCCACTGCTGAAAAATGTTACGCGGGTCACGGACGTCGTGCTTGAAAACGACGTGATGTTGAGTTTTCCCTATCATTCCTTCGATCCGGTAATTGATCTGCTGCGTGAAGCAGCCATCGATCCTGATGTGGCTTCGATCCGGATCACGGCATACAGACTGGCCTCGCATTCACGGATCGTAAACGCATTGGTGAATGCCGCCCGCAATGGGAAATCAGTTACAGTGATGCTGGAATTGCGCGCAAGGTTTGATGAAGAGGCGAACATCGAATGGAAGAATTATCTCGAAGACGAAGGTGTGAAGGTGCTGATCAGCATTCCGAATCTGAAGGTGCACGCCAAGATCTGCATTATCAAAAAAAGAATGTTCAACCGCACACTTCATTATGGTTTCGTGAGTACAGGTAATCTGAATGAAAGGACGTCGATGGTTTATGGAGATCATTGCCTGTTAACCGCCAACAGGCGGATCATGGCCGATGTAAACAGGATCTTCAATTATATTGAAAAATGGAAGGATGGCATGCAGCCGCTGAAAACCTGCCGCACGCTAATACCCTGTCCCACCAGCCTTCGCAAGGAGTTACACAAACTGATAAATAAAGAGATCCGGCACGCCAAAAGCAAAAAGCCGGCGGGGATCTCACTGAAAATGAATTCTCTTTCAGACGAAGAACTAATAGATAAATTATACGAGGCGGCGCGTGCGGGTGTTCAGATCAAGCTGGTGGTAAGAGGCATATTCTGTATGTTCTCGCAGAACAGGAAGTTCAAAAGACCTGTCAAGGCGATCAGCATCGTTGACGAATATCTCGAGCATTCCAGGATCTTCATTTTTCACAATGGCGGAAATGAAAAAGTGTATATTTCCTCCGCTGACTGGATGCTTCGCAATCTCGATCACCGTGTGGAAGCCACCTGTCCGATCCGGGACGCTGGGATCAAACGCGTGCTGATCGACATGTTCGACATACAGATGACCGACAATGTGAAGGCGAGGATACTTGATAACGAACTTGAAAACCGTTATGTGAACCGCATGTCGTCAAAGAAGATACGATCCCAGGTAGAAATTTATAATTACCTGCAGAAGTTTAACCAGCTAAAACCGAAGATAGCTAATGAGGCTGGCAGCAATTGATATTGGTAGTAACGCCGCGAGGTTGTTGATCTCGGAAGTGGAGATCAACGGCCAGGGCAAACCGCAGTTTCAGAAACTCAACCTGGTAAGGGTGCCCCTGAGGCTGGGCTTTGATGTGTTCGAAAAAAAATTCATCAGCCCTGACCGTGAAAAGATGGTGATCAACACTATCAAATCCTACAAATTACTCGCCGACGTGTATGAAGTGAAGGCGATGAAGGCTTGTGCCACTTCGGCTATGCGTGATGCATCAAACGGGCCGGATATCATCCGCAAGGTGAAAGAAGAAACGGGCATCGAAATCGAGATCATTACCGGTGATGTGGAAGCAACTTACATATACGAGAACCATGTAGCAGAGAACCTCGACAAGGAACATTCCTATCTTTATATTGATGTCGGCGGGGGCAGCACGGAGCTGACCTTGTTTGCCGAAGGTCGGCTGATATTTAAAAGATCTTTTAATATTGGCACCATCAGGATACTCAAGGATCTGGTGGATGATTTCATGTGGGATGAGATGCGCGATTTTATCAGGAAAGATGTGAAGGATTATGTCAACGGGCTTGTGGCCATTGGGTCGGGTGGAAATATCAACAAGGTATTTTCCATGTCGAAACGAAAGGAAGGCAAACCATTGCAGCTTGAATTACTCAAAGATTATTACCGCGAACTAAGCAGTTTTTCACTGGCCGACCGCATGAGGATCTACAAATTAAGGGAAGACCGGGCGGACGTTATTGTGCCGGCCATTTCGATCTATGTTAATGTAATGAAGTGGGCGAATATCACCGACATTTATGTTCCCAAGATCGGACTTGCGGATGGCATGATTCAACACCTGTACCAGGAAATGCAGGCAGCCGCGCAAATAAATAGCGAACCACAAAAAATTGACAATTGACTGTTAAAAAAATTACTACCCATACCATTCAGAAAATGAAAGAGAGTGGCGAAAAGATCTCGATGATCACCGCCTATGATTTTTCATTTGCAAAACTCTTCGACAAGGCTGGCATTGATGTAATACTGGTTGGCGATTCGGCTTCTAACGTGATGGCAGGTCATGAAACGACGCTGCCCATTACACTCGATCAAATCATTTATCACGCTTCTTCGGTTATACGGGGCGTTAGCCGCAGCCTGGTTGTGGTTGATCTGCCTTTCGGTTCCTATCAGTCCAATTGGAAGGAAGCACTTAATTCGGCTATCAGGATCATGAAAGAGACCGGTGCGCATGCGGTTAAGCTCGAAGGGGGCGCCGAAGTAACCGAGGCCATCAACCGCATAACTGCGGCAGGAGTTCCGGTCATGGGGCATCTGGGACTTACTCCCCAATCGATCTATAAATTCGGCACCTATACTGTGAGGGCAAAGGAAGAAGCGGAAGCAGAGAAATTAAAAACAGACGCGAAACTGCTGGAGGGAGCCGGCTGTTTTGCCACCGTGCTTGAAAAGATACCCGCGGTGCTGGCAAAGGAAGTTTCTGAATCACTTCATATGCCTACCATCGGCATCGGTGCAGGCATGTACTGTGATGGTCAGGTGCTGGTGATGCACGACCTGCTTGGCATCAATACCGAATTCCAGCCAAGATTCCTGCGGAAATACCTCGACCTCGACGTACAGATCAATAAAGCAGTGCAACAATATATAAACGATGTGAAGTCCGGCGACTTCCCCAATGAATCCGAACAATATTAACCAGGGGAGCCGGCTTCCGGAAATCTACCACACATGAACATATTCGATACATTACCCGGCATCAGCGGGAACAATGATGGGTTGTCTACCGGAACCAAGTGGACAAAGGGATCGGCCGGCCTTCTTGAATCCTTTACTCCCGTTAGTGGACAGGTTATTGGCAGGGTGTCGATGGCCGCAAAGGAACAGTACGATGAGTTGGTAATCACATGCCAGCAGGGTTTTGAACAATGGAAACAATGGCCGGCTCCGCGGCGTGGCGAGGTAGTGCGGCAAATTGGTGTCGCGCTCAGACAATATAAGGATCCACTGGGCAGACTGGTTTCATATGAGATGGGTAAGAGTCTTCAGGAAGGATATGGTGAAGTTCAGGAGATGATCGACATCTGCGATTTTGCTGTGGGGCTGTCTCGTCAATTGCATGGCCTGACGATGCACAGTGAACGCCCCGGTCACAGAATGTACGAACAGTGGCATCCCCTGGGAATTACCGGGATTATTTCCGCTTTTAACTTTCCGGTAGCGGTGTGGAGCTGGAATGCCATGCTGGCCTGGGTTTGCGGCAATGTCTGTATTTGGAAACCATCCGAGAAAACGCCTTTGTGTGCCATTGCCTGCCAGCATATCGCGGCCGAAGTTTTCAAAAAGAATAATGTTCCTGAAGGAGTATCTGCGCTTGTGATCGGTGGCAGGGAAACTGGTTCCTGGTTGTCGGAGGACCACCGGATCCCATTGGTGTCGGCCACCGGCTCAACCAGGATGGGCAAAGCCGTCGGCGCTAGTATAGGCGCCAGGCTGGGTAGAGCGCTACTTGAACTGGGAGGTAATAATGCCATTATCATCAGTAAGGATGCTGACCTCGATATAGCAATACTGGGAAGTGTATTTGGGGCAGTCGGCACAGCCGGCCAGCGTTGCACAAGTACCAGGAGACTGATAGTTCATGAGGCGGTGTATGAAACAGTAAAGCAAAAACTGGTATCAGCATACGCTCAGCTGAAGATCGGGGATCCGCTGGATGAAAAAAATCATGTGGGACCACTGATTGACCAGGAGGCGGTAAAACAATACCAGAAGGCCATCGGGGAATGCAAGGCCCAGGGTGCAAACTTCATTGTTGAGGGTGGATTGCTTAGCGGCAGTGATTATCAAAGCGGCTGTTTTGTAAAACCCTGTATCGCCGAGGCAAAACCAACGATGGAGATCGTGCAGCAAGAAACCTTCGCTCCCATCCTTTATCTCCTGAAATATTCTACCCTGGAAGAAGCCATAAGAATCCAGAATAATGTGCCTCAGGGACTCTCCTCCTCCATCATGACCCTCAACCTCCGCGAGGCAGAAACCTTTCTATCATCGGCAGGCAGCGATTGTGGTATTGCCAATGTTAATATTGGAACGTCCGGCGCCGAAATCGGTGGGGCATTTGGGGGCGAAAAAGAAACCGGCGGTGGAAGGGAAAGTGGCAGTGATGCATGGAAAAATTACATGCGCAGGCAGACAAATACCATCAATTATTCAACACAGCTGCCCCTGGCCCAGGGCATCAAGTTCAACGTGTAACAGACCAATTGTATCCATATATTTGTGAGTGCCAGATTCTGTGAGGATTGGTAATGAGCACCCTATACTAATTTAAATCCGGGAACGTTATTCCCCTGAAAGTTCAACTGCTTATGAATAAGCTTTTCTTCATTCTCGTATTCCTGAGTTTGATTTCTTCCCTGAGTTATGGACAAATTCGTATCGGCCTTATCGGTGGCCCGCATTCTGCCAATGTGAAGGAAACAAATGACATTTCATTTTGGGAAACAGAAATCGAGCCTGGCTATTCTTCCAAGTCCGGATTTCATATTGGTTTGCTCGGTGAGATACCACTTTCTTCCAATTTCTTCTTTCAGCCCGGACTGATGTATATGTCGAAAGGCAGAAAATACTTTCAAAGAAATGATGATTTAACTGCCATCCTCACTGATACCATTTCTAATTCAGTCACTACTTCTGTCAACTACATAGAACTTCCGCTGAATCTTGCCTATAAATTACCACTGGGCAAAAAAGTAAAGTTTGTGCTCAGCGCCGGACCTTATGTTGGGTTCTTTTTTAATGGCAAGGAGAAGTATGAGACCAGGGTGTATTCGACAAATAATTTCCGGACAAGAGAAAAGACGCTTGAAACCGGCCCCGATGAGGGCAAGGTCAATACCCTTGACGCCGGGATAAATGGCCGGGCGGGTTTCGAGCTCGGCAGCCTGATGATCTCCGGATTCATCACCCAGGGCCTTACTAATTATTACACCGCAGCTTATGATGGTACATTCAAGCACCAGGTGAAGGGGGTATCACTTTCATTCTGGCTCAACCGTGGCGAAAAGAAGAAAGTTGTGCCCCCACCCGTTATCGAAACAAAAAGAGACACCATAGTTATTGTGAAGCCAGCCGAACCAAAACCCGAACCCGTCAAACCGGTGGCTCCGGATCGCGATAAGGATGGAGTTCCCGATGCTGATGATGAATGTCCGGATCTGAAAGGTCCCGTGGAACTGAAAGGATGTCCGATCCCCGATACGGATGGAGACGGCCTGAACGACAAGGACGACCAGTGCCCTGGCGACTATGGCCCTGTGTCAAACAGCGGTTGTCCCTTGATTACCGCGGAGCCTCCCGTCCAACAAGAGGTTGAGAAGAAAGTGAACCTCGCGGCAAGAAGTATCCTCTTCAAACCCGACAGCGATGAACTGACGGAAACTTCAAAAACGCCGATGAATGAGGTTGCAACCATTCTGACCGAAAACCCGACTTTTAAAATGGTCATTGAAGGGCACAGTGATATATCAGGTGGTCGTTTTACGAATAAGGCGCTTTCCCAAAAAAGAGCCGAAACAGTTAAGGAATATTTAATTCAGAGTGGCATTGAAGCGTCAAGACTCACAGCAATCGGATATGGTTCAGAACGCCCCATTTTTTCTAACAAAACCGCACAGGGACGGGCAAAAAACCGTCGTGTTGAATTGAAAATAGTCCCATAAACACATAGTCAGTCATAACCGCCATTCATGTAATTAACAGTACTGAAGGCGGTTATTTGCATAATTTTGCTCTCAAACAAAACAGAAATATGATTCAAATGTTAAAGTCTTCTTTGATGATGTTTTCGCTGTCTTTTGCAGCCCTTGCTGCCACAGCGCAGGACAAGGAAGTGAAGGACGGAGAAGTGCCAAAAGGATGGCATCTTCTTGACAAAGCCAAGGATGGATATAGTGGGATAAGCATTAATGAGGCGTACGAGTTCGTTAAGTCTAAGAATTTAGAAAGCAATCCTGTGATTGTAGCTGTGATTGATGGCGGTGTGGACACTGTGCATGAAGACCTGAAATCCATACTCTGGCGGAATCCGAAGGAAGTGCCGGGCAATGGTAAGGATGACGACGAAAATGGTTATGTGGATGACATCTATGGATGGAATTTTCTGGGAAACAAAAATGGAAAAAATGTGGGCAAGGATTCCTATGAAGGCGCGCGTGTTTATCATGCTCTCAAGTGGAAGTATGCCGACAAGACCATCGATACTACTATGATGGCCAAAGACTCGATCGACGAGTACAAGACCTGGCTTAAAGTAAAAGCCAAGGTGGAAGGTGATGATGGCGGCGTTGTCATAGATCTTTTCCTGCTTAAAAAGGCGTTAAACAGCACACGCAAAAGCGACAGCATATTGCGTAAGGCGTTGAACAAGGACACATTTACGGGCAACGACCTGGACACACTAAATGCTACTGACCCCGTGGTGAAGGCCGCGCGTGGCGGGATGCTCTATATGTTCCGGGCACAGCAGATGATGGAATCCTCAAATGTTGATTTTGTACAGGAATTTACTGATTTTGTAAACATGAAGGAAAGCAAGGCCGAGGCAAAAGAAAAAGCCCCTCCTGCGAACAGAAAGGACATTGTTGGTGACAATGAAAACGACATCAACGACCGTTTCTACGGAAATGGCGATGTGACGGCCACCACTCCTTTTCATGGCACCCATGTGTCTGGGATCATTGGTGCGGTGCGTAATAACAATCTCGGCATGGATGGTGTGGCGGACAATGTGAGGATCATGATGATCCGTGCGGTGCCTGATGGCGATGAGCATGATAAGGACATCGCGCTCGGCATCCGGTACGCGGTGGACAACGGAGCGAAAGTGATCAACATGAGTTTTGGCAAAGAATTTTCGCCACAGAAGAAATGGATAGATTCCGCAGTGATGTATGCCGATAGCAAGGGGGTATTGCTCGTACATGCCGCCGGCAATGATAAAGAAAATGTTGACTCTGCAGATAACTTCCCGAATCCGCATTTTAAGGATACGAACATTAAAGCACCTAACTGGATCACGGTTGGCGCCAGTGGTGACGAGAAAGCGGGCGGGCTTGTAGCCTCATTTTCCAATTATGGCAAGCAGGAAGTTGATTTATTCGCCCCTGGTGTCCGGATCTACTCTACCATACCCGGCGGACACAATTACGGTAACGCACAGGGTACCAGTATGGCCGCTCCTGTAGTTACTGGAACGGCTGCCTTCCTGATGTCTTATTTTCCAAAGCTTTCTCCCGAGCAGATTAAATATTGTATCGAGAAGTCCGCTGTGAAACAGCCAGGCAAGGTTCGCAAACCGGGTACTGATGAAGAAGTAGATTTTGCCACATTGAGCAAATCAGGCGGTCTGTTAAATGCCTACGAAGCGGCAAAGGTTGCCGACACGCTGAAGCCCGAAAAGAAAAAAAAGAGAAGGAACCGTCGTGCTCCGAAAACCGAGTTCCAGAATATACAGGGGTGAGGATCTAATTGACGCCGCAGGGATTGATTCTCTCAGCCCTTGCGCTATTCCCGGCGCTTTTGCGTGAAACTGGTTATCTGGTCGGTGAACAGTTCATATACAACCCTGAGCTCCGGATAGTTGGTGAGCATCCCGAGGTGTTTGTTTATCGTAACCTGGTCATTGCGGATAGCCGGTCCCGTTTGCATTACGGCAGGCGAATGTTGATCCAGCCGCTGCACCGTTTCCCTAATCAGGGGTAACAATAATCGGAAATCTATCTTCTCCCGCTTACAAAAATCTTCGGTTAGTGTAAACAGGTAGTTGGTGAAATTATTGACCGCGATGGCCGCAAGATGAATCTTCCTCCGGTACTCATCATCCGACTCCTGAACCCTGTCAGTCAGGCTTTCAGCAAAAAGCCGCAACAAATCAAGATTCGCAGTCGTATTGGCATCAATGAGCAGGGGCAGTTCAGGAACCTGTTGATTTTCCTTTCTCAGGCTTTGAAGCGGGTAAACCACACCGAAATTGGAACTCACCTGTTCAAGTGTATTCATTGGCACAGCGCCCGCTGTGTGCGCTACCAGGCGTGGATCCAGTTTTAACCAGCTTGAGATCTGATACAGTGCCTCGTCCTTCAGGGCCACCAGGTACAGGTCCGCGGTGGCGTTTATCTCCGCAGGATTTGAAGTTGATTTGGTTTTCAGGATAGTTGCGAGACCTGCCGCATGCTGCGGATCGCGACTGTATACCTGGAGAATCTGGTGGCCCGATATCATGGACCTTTGTCCGAGTATGTGAGCCGTATTTCCGGAGCCGATCAGGACCAGTTTCATAAAATCAACGCATTCACCGCTTTTTAATAGTTTTACGGATAAACGTAGCTTTTGAAGTTAGCACAAAAACTGGTTCTCAATTTTTACCGCGCGAAGCTGAACCTGCTGGCTGTGTTGTCGAAAAAGGCAGCGGCCCAGAGTGCATTTCATTTGTACTGCACACCCATGCGGAAGTCGCCCCGCAAGGAACCTCCAATATTCAAACAGGGCAGGATATTTACCATCGATGTCAATGGGCACCGCGTCTTTGGGCACCAGTGGAATTCCGGTGGTTCAAAAAAAGCGCTTGTGTTGCATGGCTTTGAATCATCATCCAAAAACTTTGACCGTTATATCAGTCTGCTGATCAAAAAGAATTTCGAAGTGATCGCGGTGGATGCGCCTGCCCATGGCCGTTCCTCAGGCAAGCGCATCACCCTGCCGCTTTACCTGGCAACTATTGAAAGGGTGAATACAGGCTATGGGCCTTTCGATGCGTTCATCGGCCATTCCTTTGGGGCACTCACCCTGGCACATTTCCTCGAAACAACCAAACATGATCATCTCACCAAGGCGGTGCTGATTGCTCCTGCCACTGAAACCACCAGCACCATCAATACATTTTTTTCCGTGCTGCATCTGGATCAGGAAGTAAGAACAGAATTCGACAAGTTGATCCACCAGCTCAGTGGTCAATGGCCTTCCCATTATTCAGTCCTCCGCGCGATGGGAAATATTTCCGCGCAGGTGTTATGGTATCATGATGAAGAGGATCAGCTGACTCCGTTCAGCGATGCGGTGAAAGTAAAAGAGGAAGGATATCCCAACCTCGTCTTCAGGGCAACGAAGGGACTGGGGCACCGCAGGATCTACCGCGACAACGAGGTGATTAAAGACGTTATGCGATTTATAGAATCGGAAGTAGTTGTTTGATTTGGCTGCTCAGGGGTTGGCGGCTACCGGAACTCATCGTCGATTTTCTGCGGAGCCCTTGTTATTCCTTCCTTCCACCATGGGAACAAAGGAAAATTTCTCCAGTTCTTCCCGGGAAGTGCTGCCATCGGGTAGTTTTGTCAGTCGCAACATCAGTTGAGTGTTGCCCTCCCCTACGGGTATCACCATTTTTCCGCCGGTCTTGAGTTGCGTCACCAGTTTTTCGGGAATGTATGGCGCGGCGGCGGTAACGATCACCCGGTCGAAGGGTGCGAAAGTGGGCAAACCTTCATAGCCATCACCATAAAAGTATTTGATATTCGGGTACTTGTTACGGAGTATGAATTTGCGGTGTTCGTCGAAGAGCTTCTTCTGTCTTTCGATTGTGAACACCTTGGCTCCCATTTCAGCCAGCACCATGGCCTGGTATCCGCTGCCCGTGCCGATTTCAAGCACCTTGTCGTGTGGTTTGATATCCAGTAATTCTGTCTGGTAGGCCACCGTATATGGCTGGGAGATGGTCTGGGACTCGGCTATTGGGAAAGCCCTGTCTTCATATGCGATCTTGTCGAATCCTGAATCGAGGAAATAGTGCCGGGGTATGTTGTTGATGGCCTGGAGTACGCGTTCGTCGCTGATTCCCTTTTGCCGCAGGAGGTCGACCAGTTGTTTTCTCAGGCCCTTGTGGCGGTAGCTGTCATCAAAAGTGCGCATTGGCACGAAGATAAATCATTGGCGGTCCGGGGGCATAAGAAATTGCCTCCGGAGATTATTTTCTTTACTTTTGCACCGCAAATTATGGTTCGGTAGCTCAGTTGGATAGAGCAACTGCCTTCTAAGCAGTAGGTCATTGGTTCGAATCCAATCCGAATCACTTTAAAAGCCCTTGAAACTCGCTCTGGTAGTGACTTTCAGGGGTTTTTTGATTGTTCTAGTTGGCTAACTCGTTGGCCGCTTTTAACCATTAAACCTTAAGTAATGATCACTTATTCCCGCACTGTAGTTAAGCTTGTCTTTTTTCAATCTTTATTTCTCACAGCCGTTTTATCAGGGTGTCGGCCTCCAAAATCTGGAATAACGCACTATGGAAAGGACGGCAAAATAAAAGACGGTAAGTCTATATCCCGATGCAGCAAACCGGTAAAGCCTTACACGAAAAGTGTAGAGGTGGCCTTGCAGCTAAATCTTGACTCCTCAAAAATTTTGAAAGGAAATATTGAGGCAAATCTCAAAGAGGCTGTTACGAAATTGGGGGAGTACACTAGTGATGGTTTAGATTATGATTTAGTCCTTTGGAGAATTTGTGAAATTAGTGCTGGATTGCCTGCCGAACAGAGAGACAAGCTTGTAAATCAAGTCAGAGAAGATTGGAAAACGATGACAATACTACGCAATCAAAAGCCTGGTACGCAACTTAATCTTAACCAATCTGGTGGCACATCAAATTTTTTCCAGAACAATTATCAGATCACTCAGTCGAAGCCGGAAATTCCGTTAGACAACAACTTTGATGTAAGAGTAGCCCCAGCAAACGAAAGAGCCTTTCCCGATTCATCACGTTCTTTGATTGAAATCAGGCCAAAGGAAGGAGTTTGGATGACGCCGTTTATTGCGGTCCCTGTTTCAGAAGACTCAACAGATTGGTATGCAACTTTGAAAAATGAATCTATTATATCTGTCATAACCGGTACGGTGAATATGATGACGGGAAACGGCGACTCAATACCGTACAAAATTCAGAAGTTTCCCCGCATGATGCTTGGACCCTCTGGAACTATGATTTTCCTTTACAAAAGCAAGCCTACAAATTTCGTATTTGGAGACGCGAGCGATACAAGCAAAATTTACATTGCGGGTGATCGGTCTCGACTACAGAATTAAAGCCCTGTAGAAAATAACCCTCTGTAGAAACAGGGGGCCGTATCAGTAGGGCATCATGAACCGTAGTAATTATATTTCCCGCATCTGCATACTTGCCCTGGTGGACAATGCAGATAATATTTTGTCATTGAGAAAAACAGGATCAGCGGTCAACTGGGGGAATGAAACTTTGAATCTTTCAAATGCTACAGTAACAATCTCATCACTCCACACTTCCGGGTACCTGGCCCATCTCTGTCCATCTTCTGGGTCTTTCTCTTCTTGAGGTAATTGGTTTTCGAGATATGTCAGCATCCTGTGATATGTCTTCAGCACATTCCTTTTCTTCTCGATGGGACTTGAATACCCCTCTGCAAGTGTCACCCGCTTGCCGGTGATGAGACTTCTGAACTTGCCGCCAATGGAGTGATTGACTTTTGCATGGGCCTGGCCTGTGAACTTGACATTCATATCCTGTATTTTTTTGAGAATTCAGAAAGAAAGTTTCCGATGTTAGCCAGATTGCTTTTGGGCTGAATTACCGTGCCTACTGTATTCTGCACACAGAAAGTCTGTTCGGTTATGATCAATGAGGTACCTGGCATGCGGGGATGAACCCACAGATTCAAGCCAAGTTTTGCTTTCGCTTCATCTTTCTTCCATCCTGATAATTGAAGCGGTTGAGTATGTTTCTGCTCTACCCTCTTTGCATTTGCCTGAGCGAACCGCTCACGGTTCTTTACCCTCTGTTCCGACCTTTCCTTTGCGAATGAATATTTTACTACAGGCTTACCTGCCTCCTCCTGGTATAGCTGGGCGAGCTGCAAATGCAGCTTGGCGATCTTCTCGGCATTTGAATTTGCTTTGACGGCCATTGCCTGGCGTGCGATCAAGTCTTTAATATCTGACATAGTTCTGGTTTTTAAGATTGAAGGGTATTGTAAACCGATGCCTGCACGAATGGTGCGAGTTCAGCTTCATTGCCCGAAAAGGTTAATGCATATCCATTACGATCACCCCAGGCCGTCCCTGTGCCCGCTGTGCCCTCATTGAGCCGCAAGCCATTGGTTCGCCCATAGAGCCGGTAAGTGTCGTTATTGTCCTGTATTGCGATCGCAAGACGATTCTTAGCGAGTAATAGGATCTCGTTTCTCATTGCTACGTTTTGCCGGTTAACAACGATGGACACTTTTTGGGCATAGTAGAGCGTGCCGTTCTGGAGATTCCCAGTGACGGTCTCCTCCGCTGATGCCGTGTCTTGCACCAACTGGTATTTACGGAAGACCTTGCCAGGTAGACGGGCAATTGCTGTGAGTGTTCCGGAAATACCAGTTGGTGGGTTATTGTTGTATGTCTGCCAACGGATTGGCCAACGTTTGGTTGTTTTTTCTTTGAAAGCTTTTCTGCTAAAGCCTTTGTGTTAGTCTCTGAAGGATTAGAACCAAAGGCCCAGGCCTCTTTGATGGCTCGGAATAGAACAATAGCATGCGCCCGGTACGCGGTGATACATGCTCCTTTCGTGGCATACTCCTTTCGGACCTCAGTGATGGCTTTGCCCTGTCCTGCCATTAGGTGGAATAGTGTTTTCATCTTTCGAATGTTTTTCCGGATTCAACAACCTGGGGGAAGAGTTCTTTGATCAATTCCACCTGTAGTTTTTTACGACGATTCCTGTATGCCAGCACAAACTTATCGGAGTCAACCAGTGCTTTTTTGCCACTGGCCTCGAGTGCAAATATTTTCGTGTTCATCTCGTTGAACGCTTGCTGATCGGCTAAGGCTTTCAACTGGAGCACAACTTTGGCCACTTCTCTCTGAGATGCAGTAGAGCTGAATGTTATCTGTTTCATTTTACATTTTTTAAAAGGTCCTGGATTTCTCCTGTGTCGATATACCCATACTCCACAAACAAGGCTTCAAGGATTCTGTGTGAAATTTCCGTTGTCCTTTCATTGACCTGCTTTGTCTGTTCAGGCAAAAGCAATTCCGACATGGCGGTGACGTTCGCGGACATACTCACGAGCAGTGTAATGATGAGCTCGTTCGTTTTTTCCGGTGGTATAATTACTGTTGTGTTCATAATTTTTTATCCTCCTAATCTTGAAGCCCTTTCCAGTCGAGCCTGTTTTTCTCTCTCCGATGTTGCATCTGAATCCAGGACATAGGCCCGGACTGCCGACCTCGGGTCTTGGCCTTGTTTATTTATCTGATCAATTGTATCAGGGCTTAGTGTAGTTGATATTGCTCTGGGTGCTACGGGTGCATTCGTCGGCATCGCTGACATGGTTGGAGCAGATCCACCGGCATCAGCATTCCCAGGCACTTTCACTGACAAGATTTTTTTCACGTTCAAAATACCCGCTGCTGCACTTGCTGCTGCTGCTACATAGCTGAACGGTGGCGGATATGTACTGAGCGCCAGGCCAACAGCTTTATAAGTGTCGATCGTTGCACTCACAACTGCCAGCGCTTTGCCTACAACTGTTTGTTTGCCTACAATCCCCGCGAAAGTATCAGCGGCACCTTTGATGGCGTCCAACTTGGCAATGAAAGAGTCTTTGTATTCTGCATCAACTTCTTTTTGGGCTTGTTTATTTGCCCGATATTTTATGGTATACTGCTG